>Ga0105090_10000010_pt1 | contig 73557 bp, 64 predicted proteins | sample PPLLak3March2015_FD_79110 | JGI IMG/M metagenome (GOLD analysis project Ga0105090, IMG submission 79110) | Freshwater sediment microbial communities from Prairie Pothole Lake near Jamestown, North Dakota, USA - PPLs Lake P7 Core (1) Depth... | ecosystem: Environmental > Aquatic > Freshwater >...
AACGGCTGTTCGCCGAAGAGTCCAACAACCACCAGGCGCAAGACGTTGAAGCCGCCGATCACCAGCGCCTCGAACCAGTAGAGCACGATGAGCTGGACGACGTCCCAGTGTCCGCGCAACGCCAGCATGCCGACGAGCAGGTTGGCTGCGACCAGAACGATCAGGCTCGCGCTGGCTGCGAGCCGCTGGGCGGCTGTGCCGGAAATCGGGTTGCTCATCGGCGCAAGTGTGCCGCCGAGGCCCAGCCGGAATGCGCCGAACTGTGGTGCGTTGACGGCTGAAATGCACCGCCGGCGGCGGGCGACGGATTAGCCTTTGCCAGGTCCTCTCCGCGGTCCATTTGCGTCGAAGGTGCGGAGCGATCCTGAGCGGTCGGCGATGCGGATGACCCACCCGTCGGAACCCTTTATCCAGCGTGCTCGAACAGGTTCGCAAGCTGTTTACGTCAGCGACAGAAAGCCACCCACGACTGGTACGACATCCAACGGCCGCGGTGAGTCCTGGTCCGGCCGTCGTAGAACACGGCCGGGCGCACAGTTGACCGGCATCAGGAATCCGAAGCACCAACCGGCTTGAAAAGGTTGATGTTCGTCGGCTGGAAGCCAAGCCTTGCGTACAGGGCCTGTGCCTCAGCGTTGTGCCCAAAGACGTGAAGAGCGATGCCTGCCAGTCCGAGTCGTCTCACTTCCTGTTCCAAAGCACAAAAGGCTCGATAGGCGTGCCCCTTGCGACGTTGGTGGGACCAGACCTCGATATCGTGGACATACGCGACCCGGGCGTTGAATCGCTTCTTCACCGCGAACCAGAGCACACCGACGGGTTTGGAGTCGGAGTCCTCGATTGTGAAAAGGTAGTTGTCGGGCGTCGCGAGGCCCTGGGGCAGCAGTTCCTCGTGCTCCTTCCTGGACAGTTGCAGCGACTCGTTCTCCGACCACTGGCCCGAGGTGACCTTGTCGGCTGCGTATGCCGGTATCGTCTGCTGGAGCCAATCGGCGTACTCAGCCTGGGTCATCGGGCGAAGAGCTGGCATGGCGATGGTCTCGGGTCTCTCGCTCGTTCAGTAAATGAGCACTTCTAGTCCGACTACGCCGTCGAACGCTTTCTGCATGGCCGCATGCGAGCGAGTCGCGAGCGCCCTTTGACGGCGGCTCTCTGGCAGCAGGTCGCCGCCGCCAGCGTCCCGGGGCCTGCTATCGCCGTGGGATTCCTCAGCGGGCGATCATGAGGCTTCCAGCGTTGCTTCCATTGTGATGGTCGTGTTCAGCAATCGAGAGATCGGGCAGTTGGCCTTCGCGGTGGCTGCGCACTGCTGAAAGGTCTGCGCGTCGGCGCCCGGAACGTGTCCGGTGACCTGCAGATGGATGCCTGTGACGGTCCAGCCGGCGTCGGTCTTGTCGAATGTGAGCGTGGCCTGCGTCTCGAGCGACTGCGGCACCAGCTTGGCTTCGCCAAGTTGCGCTGACAGCGCCATCGTGAAGCAACCCGCGTGCGCGGCGGCGACCAGTTCCTCCGGATTGGTGCCGACACCGTTTTCGAAGCGCGTGCCGAAGGAGTACTGGGTGCGTGAAAGCACGCCACTGGCGGTCGAGACGGTGCCCTTGCCGCTCTTCAGGTCGCCGTTCCATTGTGCGGATGCCGATCGTTTCATGACCTGTCCTTTCGAAGTGAGCTACGTCCTTGAACTTGAGCTGATTCAGCCTGGCGGCGGAAGCAGTTCGCCTGCCGTGGTCGCGTGAGCGCGGTTGCTCGCCGACGGAACGGTTAGGTTCACCGCGCCCAGGGCGGCACTTCAGCCGAAAGCCCCCAGGAAGCGCGGGCGCGTGCGGCCAATGCGGGGTCGACGGCGTTGAGCGCGGCGAGGGCAATCGAGCGCCGGTCAACCTCAAAGAAGGCACGCAGCGCGGCGCGCGTGTCCGAGCGGCCGAAGCCATCGGTGCCGAGCGCGACGTAGCGGTCGGCGATCCACGGGCGGATCAGGTCCGGCACGCTGCTGACATAGTCCGAGGCGGCAACCACCGGTGCGCCGTTGGCGGGCAGTTGCTGTGCGATCCACGCCGCGGTGCGCGACTCGCCGAGCCGTGCGGCGCGCTCGAGTGCCATCGCCTCGCGCCGCAGTTCGGTGAAGCTGGTCGCCGAGTAGACGTCGGCACCGACGCCGAACTCCGACTCCAGCAGCTCCGCCGCGGCGAGCGCCTCGCGCAGTATCGTTCCGGCGCCGAGCAGTCGCACCCGCGCCGCACCGAGCCCCGACGCGCGCACGCGGTACAAGCCGCGCAGGATGCCGGCGCGCACATCGGAGGTGGTGTCTTCGCTCCCCTCCCTCGGGGAGGGGCCGGGGGAGGGGGGGGCGAGAGGCGCGCTACGCGCAACCTTCAGTGCCCATGGCGCCGAAGGTTGCGCGTAGTTCTCGTTCATCACGGTGACGTAATAGAACTCGTCGTTCTGCTCCGTCAGCATCCGGCGCATGCCGTGTTCGACGATCACCGCCAGTTCGTAGGCGAAGCACGGGTCGTAGGCGCGGCAGTTCGGCACCGTGGAGGCGATCAGGTGGCTGGTGCCGTCCTCGTGCTGCAGCCCTTCGCCGGAGAGCGTGGTACGGCCGGCGGTGGCGCCGAGCAGGAAGCCGCGCGTGCGCGAGTCGGCCGCGGCCCACAGCAGGTCGCCGACCCGCTGAAAGCCGAACATCGAATAGAAGATGTAAAACGGCAGCATCGGCAGACCGTTGGTCGAGTAGCTGGTGCCTGCTGCCACCCACGAGGCGATCGCGCCGGCCTCGTTGATCCCCTCCTCGAGGATCTGCCCGTTCTTCGCTTCCCGGTAGTAGCTGATCTGCGCGCTGTCTTCGGGCTCATATAGCTGCCCGAGCGGCGAGTAGATGCCAATGTGGCGGAACAGATCCGCCATGCCGAAGGTGCGCGCCTCGTCGGCGATGATCGGCACGATGCGCGGCCCAAGCGCGGCGTCCTTCACCAGCGCGCCGAGCATGCGCACGAACGCCATCGTCGTGGACATCTCCTTGCCTTCCGCCTCGAGCGCGAAGCGCGCGAAGGCTTCGGCGGCCGGCGTCGGCAGCGCTTCGCACGCGGAGGAGCGCGTCGGCAGGTAGCCGCCGAGCTTGGCGCGGCGCGCATGCAGGTACTTCATCTCGGGGCTGTCTTCGGCCGGCTTGTGAAACTCGACGCCCTCGACCTGCGCATCGGCAAGCGGCAGCGCAAAGCGGTCGCGGAAGTCGCGCAGCGCCTCGGCGTCGAGCTTCTTCTGCTGGTGTGTCGTCATGCGGCCCTGGCCGGCCGTGCCCATGCCGTAACCCTTCTTGGTCTTGGCGAGGATCACCGTCGGCTGGCCGCGATGGCGCACCGCGGCGTGATAGGCGGCGTGAATCTTCACCGGGTCGTGGCCGCCGCGCCGCAGCCGGTCGATGTCGTCGTCCGACAGGTGCGCGGTTAGCTGCGCGAGCTCCGGATACTTGTTGAAGAAGTGTTCGCGGTTGAAGCGGCCGTCGGTGGCCGACAGCATCTGGAACTCGCCGTCCACGGTTTCGTGGAAGGCGCGCAGCAGCAGCATGTGCGTGTCACGTGCAAAGAGCGGATCCCAGTCGCTGCCCCACAGCAGCTTGATCACGTTCCAGCCAGCGCCGGCAAAGAGCCCTTCGAGTTCCTGGATGATCGAGCCGTTGCCGCGCACCGGGCCGTCGAGCCGCTGCAGGTTGCAGTTGACGACGAACACCAGGTTATCCAGCCCCTCGCGCGCGGCGATCGAGAGCCCTGCCAGTGACTCAGGCTCGTCCATCTCGCCGTCGCCGACGAAGGCCCAGACCTTGCGCGCGTACGTCTTGGCCAGACTGCGGTGCTCGAGGTACCGCAGGAAGCGCGCTTGGTAGATCGCGAAGAGCGGCCCCAGCCCCATCGAGCCGGTCGGGAACTGCCAGAAATTCGGCATCAGCCAGGGGTGCGGATACGAGGACAAGCCTGGCCCGGAGTGAGCCCGGCTTGTGCTCTCCGCCGCACTCTGGTCCTTTTCGTTGGGCGTCGGGGTCCCTTCCCCGACGCGGGCAGCTCCGTTGCGGAACCCCGTTTCGCGTCGATAGTGGTCAAGCTGCTCAGCGCTCAGTCGCCCTTCGAGGAAGGCGCGCGCGTAGACGCCCGGCGCCGAGTGCGGCTGGAAGTAGACGAGGTCGCCGCGCGACTCGGGAGTTTCGCCGCCGGCGCGGAAGAAGTGGTTGAAGCCGACTTCGAAGAGATCGGCCGCCGAGGCATAGCTGGCGATATGCCCGCCGAGTTCGGCGCTCGCCTGGTTGGCACGCACCACCATCGCCAGCGCGTTCCAGCGCACCAGCGCCGAGAGGCGCTGCTCGAGTTCGAGGTTGCCGGGGAAGGGTGCCTGTTCGGCGAGCGAGATTGTGTTGAGGTACGGCGTGTTCAGCACCTGCGGCAGCGGCACGCGGCGCGTGCGCGCGTGCTGCAGCAGTTGCTTGAGCAGGAAGGTCGCGCGCTCCGGGCCTTCGGCCGCGATCAGCGCATCGAGCGCCTCGAGCCACTCGCGCGTTTCCAGCGGGTCGCCGTCGTCTTCCGACAGGCGCCACGCGGCGGACGGATTCAGCTTCGCGAGATCGTCGAGGTTCATCGGTTCTCCGCGGCGTCGGCGGCAAGATCGGCGATTATCCGCCGGCCGCCGCCGGCCGGGACACGGTACGGGATAATCCCGCAATGGACTCGTTGACTTTCACCCGCCCCGACGACTGGCACCTGCACCTGCGCGACGGCGCGGCGATGGCGGCGGTGCTGCCGCACACGGCGCGCCAGTTCGCGCGCGCCATCGTGATGCCGAACCTGAAGCCGCCGGTCACGACCACGGCGGAGGCGCAAGCCTACCGCGCGCGCATCCTTTCCGCGCTGCCCGCGGGGCTCGCGTTCGAGCCGCTGATGACGCTCTACCTGACCGACAACACGCCGGCCGACGAGATCCGCCGCGCGAAGGCGAGCGGCATCGTGCACGGCGTGAAGCTCTATCCGGCCGGCGCGACGACGAATTCCGATTCCGGCGTCACCGATGTGCGCAAGACGCGCGCGGCGCTGGAGGCGATGCAGGCGGTGGGCCTGCCGCTGCTGGTGCACGGCGAGGTGACGCACGCGCACATCGACGTGTTCGACCGCGAGGCGGTCTTCATCGACGAGGTGCTGCACCCGCTGCGCAAGGACTTCCCACAGTTGAAGGTGGTGTTCGAACACATCACGACGCGCGAGGCGGTGCAGTACGTGCGCGATGCCGACGGGCCGATCGCTGCGACGCTCACCGCGCATCACCTGCTCTACAACCGCAACGCGATCTTCATGACAGTCGACGGCCGTGCCGGCGTGCGACCGCACTACTACTGCCTGCCGGTGCTGAAGCGCGAGTCGCACCGGCTCTCGTTAGTCGAGGCGGCCACGGGCGGCAACCCGCGCTTCTTCCTCGGCACCGATTCGGCGCCGCACCCGAAGGGCGAGAAGGAAACCGCCTGCGGCTGCGCCGGCTGCTACACGGCGCTCAACGCGCTCGAGCTCTACGCCGAGGTCTTTGAAGACGCGGGCCGGCTCGACCGGCTCGAAGCCTTTGCCAGCCACTTTGGCGCGGACTTCTACGGCCTGCCGCGCAATCGCGGCACAATGACGCTGCAGCGCCGCGCGTCGACGGTTCCGGCCGAGCTGCCGTTCGGCGCGGGCACCGTCGTGCCGCTGCGCGCGGGCGAAGCGCTGCGCTGGAGTCTTGCCGCCTGATTGCCTTCGACGCGTCGCGGCCCTGGTTGGCGGCCGTCGCCGCCGATCTGCCGCTGCTGGCCGACGCCGATCCACGCGCCGCGCTGTCGCGGGCGGCCGGGCAGCGTGGCATCACGACCGCAAGCGGTCGTCCGCTCGAGTTCGTGGCCGCCGATGACGCGCCGCCACGTACCCCCTACGAAGCGCACATCGCCGCCAGCGGCCGCGTGCCCACGCGGCTCAACGCCCACGACCTGCTGAATGGGCTCGCCTGGCTGGCCTTCCCGCGCAGCAAGGCGCGCCTCAATGCACTGCAGTCGGCGGCGATTGCGCGTGACGGGGTCGGTGCACCCCGTGGTGGACTGCGCGACGCCGCCACACTCTTCGACGAGAACGGAGCGGTCCTCGCGACCCAGGATCCGTGGATCGTGCAGTGTTTGCGCGAGCGGCGCTGGCGCGAGCTCTTCATCGACGGTCGAGCGCGCTGGGACGGCGTGCGGGTGCTGGCCTTCGGCCATGCACTGATGGAAAGACTGTCGACGCCTTACAAGGCCATCACCGCGCACGTGCTCGTGGTCGCCCGGCCGGCGTTGACCGGCACCAGCGAACTCGATGTCGAAGTGGCGAACTCGCTGGGCGAGGACTTCAGTACGAAGGCGCTGCTGCCGTTGCCGGTGCTCGGTATTCCGCGCTGGTGGGCCGCGAACGAGGATCCGGCGTTCTACGACGACGCGTACGTGTTCCGCGCCGCGCGCGCAGGGTCCGCGGGCACGCCGCGCGGATAGGGGTCGAGGGTCTCGACGGGCCGCCCGGCGCGCTGGGCGATCAGCCGCACCGCCTGCTCGAGCTCGGCCGGTGTCTTGCCGTGCGAAACGCGCCAGGACTCCCACGCGCGGCCGTCGTCCAGCACGATGCGGTAGGCGGGCTGCCGCACGATCTCGCCGTGCCAGGCCTTGCGCGACTGCAGCGCTTCCACCGAACGGACGTCGGCATACGAATACGAACGGCTCTGCAGTGTCCACAGCGGATCCCAGGTAAGCGCACCCGGGGTGACCTGCAGGTGCCAGTCCGCCAGCAGCAGCGCGGCGACGAGGCCGGCCGCCGAGGCCAGCCCGCCCTTCATCCATGCAAGCGGGCGTAGACGGAGCCGGTCCCGATGTTCCCGCGCGGCGAGAACCGCGCGCAGCCGCTCGGGCGGAAGCGCGCGCATGCGGCGTCGGCTCCACACGGCCAGCGCCACCGGCCAGGCGAGCAGTACGCCCGGCACCAGCCACAGCAGCAGGTGTGGGGCAAGCCGGACTTCGCCCGCAGGCGCGACCGCGGAAGCGGCGGTCGCCAATGCGATGGCCGCGAGGACGGCGACCACCGCGCCGGCGAGCAGCCCGTCGCCGAGGCCACGATGCCAATCGCTGCGATACTGCGCATCCCACGCGCCTGCGGGGCCGGGGGCCACGGCGAACGGCGGCAGTCGCCGGAGAATTGACTTGATGAGCTGCCAGGCGCCGGTGGCCAGAGCAACGCCGACCGCCACGGCGGTCCACTGATAGAAGTCCATGGTTCGATGCCGAAAGATGCTGCCCCACGACGGGGCGCGCAAGTTCACCAAGGAGCCCGGCACGGCGCCATCCGGACTTACGCGAGATCATGCAGAAGGGTGAACCGATGAATGTCCTCGTGACCGGTGCTGCGGGTTTTCTCGGACAGCGCCTGATCCGCGCGCTGCTGGAACGGGGTGCGTTGCACACCGGCGGGCAGTCGCGACCGATCGCGCGCATCACGGCGCTCGACGCCGTGGAACCCGCCGCTGACCACACCCGGGTGCGGGTCGTGCAGGGCGACCTCGTCGACGGCAAGGTGCTGGCACGCGCCTGCGACGGCGGAATCGACAGCGTGTTCCACCTCGCGGCGGTGGTGTCGGGCGCGGCCGAGGCGGACTACGACCTCGGCATGCGCGTCAACGTCGACGGCACGCGTGCGCTGCTGGACGCCTGCCGTGCTCAGTCCGTGCCGCCGACCTTCGTGTTCGCAAGTTCGGTCGCTGTGTTCGGCGGCGATCTGCCTGAGGTCGTGCGGGACGACACGATCCCGGCGCCGCAATCCAGTTACGGCGTGCAGAAGCTGATCGGCGAACTGCTGGTGGGCGACTGCGCCCGCCGCGGTTTCATCGATGGGCGCGCGGTGCGGCTGCCGACGATCGTCGTCCGGCCGGGCAAACCGAATGCAGCGGCATCGAGCTTCGCCAGCGGCATCGTGCGCGAACCGCTGGCGGGCGAGGAGGCGCTCTGTCCCGTCGAGCCCGACACGCGGCTGTGGGTGATGTCGCCGGCGCAGGCGGTGCGCAACCTGATCCATGCGCACGAGTCACCGGAGGCCGCGTGGGGGCGGCAACGCGCGGTCAGTCTGCCGGGACTGGCCGTGTCGGTGCGCGAGGTGCTCGAAGCATTGCGGCAGGTGGGCGGCGAGGCAGCCGTGCAGCGCGTGCGCTTTGCACCCGACGAGCGCATTGCGAGAATCGTCTACGGCTGGCCCGCGCGCTTCGACGCGGCGCGTGCGCTGGCGCTTGGATTCACTGCCGATACCGATATCGAATCGATCGTGCGCGCGTATGCGCGGGAGCATGTGCGATGACGATGAAGAAGACCGAACTCGAAAAGCGCAAGGGGCTGAAGATCGCCAACGCGCTGCGGCAGTCCGGCCCGCGGTTCGGCACGTCGGCACCCGCGGACCGGCGCGTGCAGCGCGAGCGTGACCGTGCCGCCGGGCTGGTACCGTTCGCGGTCAAGTTGCCGGGCGATCTGCTGCGGCAGCTTCACGAGCAGTCACAGCAGCGCAAGCTGCCGCTGAACGAACTGGTCGAGCAATTGCTGCGCACCGGACTGAAGACGGAGGAGGAAGGACGATGAGCGTGATCACGACACCGAGCGGGTTGCAGTATGAGGAGATGCGCGTCGGTACCGGCGCCGCGGCGCGTTCCGGGCAGGATGTCGTCGTGCACTACACGGGCTGGCTGACCAACGGGAGCAAGTTCGACTCCAGCCGCGATCGCGGTCAGCCTTTTTCGTTCGGGCTCGGTGCCGGGCAGGTCATCGCCGGCTGGGACGAAGGCGTTGCCGGCATGCAGGTCGGTGGCCTGCGCAAGCTGACGATCCCGCCGCGGCTCGGCTACGGCGAGTTCGGCGCCGGTGGCGTCATTCCGCCGAATGCGACGCTGGTCTTTGAAGTGGAACTGATCGACGTCGCGTGAAGCGCCGCGGCGGCTGACTCGGGGGTACGCAGTGTCAGCGCTTCAGCCGCGCCGTCGCGCGCACCGCCGACAGTGTCGCATTCGGCGTGATCACCTCGGGGTCGGTGCGCAGCTCGATCAGCGCGGGCAGGCGTTTGTCGCGCATGAACGCAAGGGCCTGCGATAGCGCCTTGCCGAATGCTTCCGTCGTGTCGACCGCGGCGCCAAAGGCGCCGAACGATTCGGCCAGCCGCGCGAAGTCCGGATTGGTCAGGCGCGTGCCGTGGTCGCGGCCCGGGAACTCGCGTTCCTGATGCATGCGGATCGTGCCGTACATCGAGTTGTTGAACACGAGGATCAGGACCGCGGCACCGTACTGCAGCGCCGTGGCCAGTTCCTGGCCGGTCATCAGGAAGTCGCCGTCGCCGGCAAAGGCCACCACGCAACGCTCGGGCGCCGCAATCTTCGCGGCGATCGCCGCCGGCACGCCGTAGCCCATGCTGCCGGCGGTAGGCGCCAGCTGCGTGCGCAGACCGGGGTAGCGCCAGAAGCGGTGCGCCCAGCCGCTGAAGTTGCCAGCGCCGTTCGTGATGATGGCGTCCTCGGGCACGGCGCGGCGCAGGATCTGCACGACCTCCCAGAGGTCGAGCGACGGATTGGCATGTGCATACACCGCCGGCCGCTGCTGCCAGGCCTCGAACTCGGCGCGCGCGGTGGCGAGCGTCGGCCGCCATGAGGGCTCCTCGACCGGCAGTGTCATCGCCAGCCGCGCGGCGAACTGCGGCATGCCGGCATTGATTGCGAGACTGGGCTGGTACACACGGCCGAGTTCTTCAACGCCGGCGTGGACGTGGACCAGCGCCTGCTGCGGCACGGGCGCCGTCAGCAAGGTGTAGCCCGAGGTCGTCATTTCACCCAGTCGTGGTCCGACGGCGAGCACCAGGTCGGCCTCGCGGATGCGCTGCGCCAGCTTGGGATTGATGCCGATGCCGACATCGCCGATGTAGTTCGGGTGACGGTTGTCGAATACATCCTGGGAGCGGAACGCACAGGCCACCGGCAGGTAGTTCGCCTCGGCGAACCGCCTCAGGTTGTCGCAGGCCGCTTCGGTCCAGCCCGGCCCGCCGGCAATGACGACCGGACGCTGCGCGCGGCCGAGCAGCCTGCGCAATGCCGCCATCTGGATGTCGGATGGGGCCGCTTGCACCGGCTGGTGACACAGCGCATCCGGCACCTCGACTTCACGCGGCTGCATGTCCTCGGGCAAGGCGAGCACGACCGGTCCTGGGCGCCCGCTGGTGGCCACCTGGAACGCGCGCGCGACAAACTCCGGCACGCGTTCGGCGTCGTCGACCTGGGCGACCCACTTGGTCAGCGGGCCGAACATGCGCCGGTAATCGATTTCCTGGAAGGCCTCCCGCTCGGCGAACTCGTTGCCAACCTGGCCGACGAACAGGATGACCGGCGTCGAATCCTGGAACGAGGTGTGGATTCCAATGGCCGCGTTGGTCGCGCCCGGTCCGCGCGTGACGAAGGCCACGCCGGGCTGGCCGGTCAGCTTGGCGTAGGCATCCGCCATGAAGGCGGCGCCCGACTCATGCCGCGTGACGATCAGCTTGATCATCTCGCGCGCGTCGTAGAGCGCGTCGAGCACGCCGATGTAGCTTTCGCCCGGCACGCAGAAAGCGTGGTTGACGCCCTGGATCAGGAGCTGGTCGACGAGAACGCGGGCGCCGGTGCGCTTGGCCATGCGGGCGGGGCGGGTGATGAGGGCGGCAGGATACCAGCGGAGTCCGTCGCGACTGGGTGCCAGCCGCGATCGCCTACAGCGCGCGCCGTCGTGGCAGGTAAAGATCCTGGCGGTAGGTCAGCACCAGTTGCGGAGTAAAGACGACGAGCGCGGAAAACAGCATGCCCGACATCAGGGCCTCGCCCCACGCGAGCAGCAGCGAGTAGGCAACGTGGTCGCCGACCAGCCGCGGGGCCGTGGCCAGTTCGAGCGCCGACACCAGCAGTATCAGGGCGCTCGTCAAGGCGGTCACGACCAGCGTCACGAACAGTCCGTTGCCGATGATGAAGACGAATACGTTGTGCGGCAACCTGCGCTCGATTTGCCGCTGCAGCGCCGTGGCCAGCCAGGCGGGCACCACCGCCAGCACGGCGCCGTTGATCCCGAAGTTGGACCACGATCCGCCGTCCAGGACGGTATAAAGGGCGAGCGCCGCGAGCAGCCCGACGATGGCACGTGCCCGTCCGAACACCAGCGCGAAGAGCGCGCTGCCGAGCAGCCCGAAGTCCAGCCCGACCGGCGAGCGGACGTGCATGACCCACAGCATCGCGACGGCCACGATGCCTGCGAACCAGGCATGTTGCGCGCGCTGGTTCGGCAGGCAATTGGCGCGCCCGGCACGCAAGGCCAGCAGTGCCGCCGGCACGGTGATGAGCCAGCCCGCGACAATCAGAAGTTCGGGTGCAGGAGCGTGCAGCAGACTCATCGGCGCCGAGGCAGACGTGACCGGTAAAGTTGCAATTATGCCGGCGGGCTTCTCGGGCGGCGGCAGCGGGCCGTGATGGCCGGCGTAGACTGAATCATTGGCATCATGCAGGGGCTTTCGATGAGCAACACCGTGCCGGAACGGGTGAACCTGGACGACGTCGCCCGGCTTGTAGAGCAACTCGAACGCGACCTCGCGAAGGTTCGGGCAGGCGGCGCGAGCGTCGACACCTTGCGCAGCGAGGTCGAGCAGTTGCGCAGCGCGCTGTCGGCCCCGGAGCCGTCGCACGGGGAGCTGAACCAGGGGCTGCACGGGATTCGCGACCGTCTGGCGGCACTGTCCGACGAACTGTTCGGCGATGCCCTGAAAGGCTCCGACTACATCGCGCGCATCGGCCGCATCCTCGGCCTCAGTTAAGGCCGCGATGCAATACGTCAACCTCGGAGCGAGCGGACTCAGGGTCTCCCGCATCGCGCTCGGCATGATGACCTTCGGCACGCCGGCATGGCGGCCGTGGGTGCTCGACGAAGCAGCGGCCCGGCCCATCGTGCGCCGCGCGTTCGACCTCGGCATCAACCTGTTCGACACGGCCGACATGTACTCGGCCGGCATGTCGGAAGAGATCACCGGTCGCCTGCTGGGCGAGTTCACGACGCGCGACGAGGTCGTCATCGCGACGAAGCTCTTCTACCCGGTGGATCTGGCGTTCAAGGGTGGCAACGATCCGGGGCCAAAGCCGGTGCTGCGACCGAACCAGAGCGGCCTGTCACGCAAGCGCATCTTCGCCGCGGCCGATGCCAGTCTGAAGCGGCTCGGCACCGACTACATCGACCTCTATCAGATCCATCGTTTCGACCCGGCCACCCCCATCGAGGAAACGATGGAGGCGCTGCACGACGTGGTTCGCGCCGGCAAGGTTCGCTATCTCGGCGCCTCCAGCATGTGGGCGTGGCAGTTCGCGAAGATGCAGCAGGTTGCCGAACGCCATGGCTGGACGCGGTTCATCTCGATGCAGAACCACTACAACCTGGCCTATCGCGAGGAAGAGCGCGAGATGATCCCGCTGGCGCGCGACCAGGGCGTGGGGCTGCTGCCTTGGAGCCCGCTCGCGCGCGGCTTCCTCGCGGGCAATCGAGGACGGGATGACCGTGCGGCTGGCGTCACGGCACGCGCGCGCACCGACGACATTGCGCTGAAGCTCTATTACCAGGACAGCGACTTCGAGGTGCTGGCGGCGTTGCAGGCGCAGGCCGTCGCCAAGGGTGTGTCGAGCGCAAAGCTCGCGTATGCGTGGCTGCTGGCGCGGTCCGGCGTCACGGCGCCCATCGTCGGCGCCAGCCAGACATGGCAGCTGGAAGAGGCCGTCCAGGCGCTGGACCTGAAGCTGTCCACCGAGGACATGGCAGCGCTCGAGGAACCGTACCGGCCGCATCCGGTACTTGGGCACACCTGACTTGCCGCCGGGTACGCAGTCGTGCCCGGCGCCTTCTCACTGCAGCTTGATCAGCACGTTCGGCGAATTCCGGGCGTGCGCCGGTTCAGGCGCCGCGCGGCGTTGCGTTGGGCAGGATGCGGGGCAGGGCGGGCTTGGAAGGACTGGCGGCGGGCGTACGCGGCGCAGGGCTCGAGGGCCAGGCGCTGGAGCGCAACAGTATGTTGCGCACCTTTTCCTCGAGCGAAGACTTGGTCAGCGGCTTCAGGATCGTACCGTTCGCACCCAGACGGATCGCCTGCAGCACGTCGTCCTTGTTCGCTTCGCTCGTGACCAGTAGGACCGGAAGACTCTGCAGCGTGGCGTCGGCGCGGATCTGCTGCAGCAGCTCGTATCCGCCGAGGCGCGGCATGTTGATGTCGCTGATGACGAAGTCAAATCCGCCCTGACGCAGCATCTCGAGCGCCATGCGGCCATCCCTCGCCTCTTCGACCTGCCGGAAGCCAAGCTCCGCCAGCAGGTTCCGCACGATGCGCCGCATCGTCGCGAAATCGTCGACAACCAGGAAGCGGGTCGGGGTGGGCGAAGTCATGGACTGGGGTTTGGTGTGGAACGCGAAGCAGGCTGGTGCTCGGCGGGGACCAAGAAGGCAACGAACCCGCTCCGGTTCCACATCCAGGATTTCGGCACCTTGAGCCCCGGTCTTGACGGCAGTACCGCTTTTCAAGCGATCGACTTTCCGAGGCGGCGAGCGGCGCGGCCATTCGGTTGAAGCGTGCGAATTGGCGGGCACCGGGCGCGGTTCTCCGGGCACCCGGCGGAGGGCGAATACCGCAAACTTGGGACACGTTGATTACTGCGGGACCACTCGCCATGGACCTCACCGAACCCACTGCCGTCGGTTTCAATACTCTGAACCGGCCGACTGGCTCGAACACGCTCGACGCGATTACGGTGCCGACGGTGGTCGGACCCGGGGCGACGCTGGCGGGAGACCGCCAATCCGCGCCACGCGAGATCGCCTCCTGGCGCCAGCTCAAGATGTGGCTCGATGGCGAAAGCCTGCATTCGGCCGTCACGGTCAAGCTGATCGGCGTGCACGAGGGCAAGTCGTTGCTAGTGACGGCGCCCGACGAGACTGCGCTGTATCTGCGTGAAGGGCGGCTCTATCGGTTTCGCAGCTTCTCGGGAGAGTACGTCTACGAGTTCGCGTCGCCGCTGCTGAAGGTCTGCACAGCTCCGTTTCCGTACCTTCACATCGGGTGGTTGGGAAGCCGCCAGGTCGAAAGGCGGAACCTCCGTGCCGCGCGCCGGGTTCGTACGGAACTGCAGTGCATGGTCTACCCCGGGCAGCAGACCAATGGCCGCTTCGCGAAAGGACGGATCCACGATCTCTCGACCGCCGGAGCCGCGATCCAGCTGCAGGATGACCTCTCCGTCTTCTATGACGAGGTGCGCGTCGTGTTCCGCGTGCAGGTCGCCGAGCAGGAAGTCCTGATCGAGGCACGTGCCCGGGCCGTTCGCAAGCCCGAACCCGGCGCCACGGACCCGACGCTGGGCGTTGCGTTCGTCGGCCTCGGCGACACCGAGCGGCTCGCGCTCCACGCCTTCGTCAACTCCGCGCTCGTGCAGGAACTGGAGTTGCCGCTGTATGCGTGACACCTCGGGTGTACGCGCGCCTTCGGCGCGCACGTGCACCCTCGGTGACACGGTTCGCGCGTAGCGCTAACCGTCCAAGCCTGATCAGTCGGCTGCGCTCCGGAGCGGCCGCGCGCTTCGCCGAAATTCAAACCCACGCACTCCTCCCGCGTCGCGCATCGCAGTGCGAGGATTGCTTTTCCCCCTCGCCGGGCGAGGGGGCGCAGGGGGAGTGTCCATCTCTTCCCGCGTGGCGGGAGCCAGGGTGGGTGCCGTGCACTGATCCTTGGCGGAGCGCGCGGCCGCTCCGGAGCGCAGCCGACAAGTCAGTCTTGAGCGGCTGCAGCGAAGCGTAAGCCGTACCGCGACGAGTGCACGTGCGAGTCCGCAGGACTCGCGTACACGAGGAGCGCCCCGATCGTGTACACGAGGAGCGCCAACAAAAAAATGGCCCGGTCACCCGGGCCAAATAGCGGAGGAAAGGATGCCACTGAAAAACTTGCCGGTGTTCGTGGCCTCCACCGGCAATCCGTCGGTCACCCGACGGGGTTCGGTCAGTGCAACGTCTCGTCGGCGGGGGCCGTCGTGATCTGCGCCTTGCCCTTGCCAGCGCGGGCCGGGGGCTCGCACAGGCCGCAGACATAGTCCTTGGTCAGTTCAAAGGTGTGCGTGACGAACTTGCCGCTGCACTTGCAGCAGGGTGTCAGCGTCACCATGCCGGCATCGACGAACTTCACTAGGCGCCAGGCGCGCGTCACCGACAGCAGCGGCTCCAGCCCCTGCGCACGGATCTGCTCGAGGTAGAGTTCGTACGCCTTGATGATGGCGTCGATTTCTTCCAGCTCGCTGCTCTTGTCGAGGTACTCGTAGATGTTCAGGAACAGCGACGAATGGATGTTCGGCTGCCAGGTCATGAACCAGTCGGTCGAGAACGGCAACATGCCGCGCGCGGGCGACTCGCCCTGGACTTCCTTGTACAGGCGCAGCAGGCGCTCGTAGCTCAGGTCGGTCTCGGACTCCAGCACCTGCAGGCGAGCGCCCAGCTTGATCAGGGCGATCGCACGCTGGATCTGGCGGCTCTCGGAAACGATGCTCTTGATGCGCATGGCAGTTCCCCGCGAGGTCGGCGACTCAGGCCGTGACGTCGGCCAGCTGGCCGGCCATCACGATGTTGGCGTGCAGTCCCGCCACGGCAGCGCCGGCGGCGGTCGACTTGCTCTTGCTGTGGCTCGTCAGCAGGTTCCACACCATGTCATCATCGAAGCGGAAGCGCAGGATCAGCTGGTTGCTGCCGGCGATCTTCATCAATTGGGCCGGGGAGAGCTGATCGATGATCGTGGCGACCTCTTCCGAGACGCCGAGGCGGTACAGGGCCTGGGCCTTGTCGGCACGGATCATGTGCTGGGCAAGCACCAGGTAGGCGAGGTTGACCTCGCGGATTTCCTGGAGCAGTTGTTCGTTGCTGGCTGCGATGGTGCTCATTTCGGTCCCTCCGGCTGTTACCCGCTGGGCGGGCGTGATTGGTTGCGAAGTGGTGCCATTGTGCGAAGGGACGCGGCGCCGTTGAATCGGCGCAGTGCCCGACCTCGTGTCGGGCGGTGTCTTGCGCTCCTGTAGGGCTTTTTCCTACATGGCGACCGCGGAGCACAGCGTCAGCAGGCTGGCTCCGCTTCACTCCGGAAGGGAGCAGTAAGCGTCCACAACGATTTCCGGGTGCCGTCGCCCCGTTGAAAAGACCGAGGATTGACCGTCCACTTCGACGATGTCGCCCGGTCCCCGGCCGATAGAGTTCATTCCGTTGAGCAGCAGCACGCAGCAGCGAGGAAACGATGCCGCCGGACGACGGAAGCCGGGTGACCACTGAACGGGGGTCGATGATCCAGCACTATGAAGCCATTGCGGCCTCGAGCCGCCGGATGCTGGACGCTGCGCGCGCCGGCGACTGGGACGCCGTGGGACAGGAAGAAGACCACTGTCGTGCTCTGATCTCCACCCTGAAGCGCTCCCACCCGGAGGCGGCCGTCGCCAGTGCAGCACGGCGGCAGAGGCTGGCATTGCTGCGGGCCATGCTCGCCGACGACGCCGAGATACGCGAACTCTCCGAGCCCTGGCTCAAGCAGCTGGAAGCGCTGCTGGCCGGGCGCAGCACAGCTACGCGTCCCAACGCATGATGGTCGCGTGCAACCGCGACCGCCGGAGGCGGTTCCGATGGGAATGACGTCGCCCTTTCCCGAGCCGCCTTCGCCGGAACTCGCACGCTTCATGGTGCGGTCCCGCGTCGAGATCGTCTCGGCGTTGCGGCAGCTACGCGACCAGCACCTGCTGGTCACCCTCTATTACGGTAACGACACGGCGTTCGCCGTGGGTAGCGTCCTCGATGTCCACGCTGGCGCAGATGAACTGATCATCGACCTCACGGTGGATGCGATCGGGCGCGCCGCGATAGGGGCGGCCTCCGAGCTTGTCATCGTGGGGTTCATCGACAACGTGAAGCTGCAGTTCACGACCCGCAGCGGACACTCGCTGACGCCCCGAGGCGCGGCCTTCCGGTTGCCGCTGCCGCACGAGATGCTGCGCCTGCAGCGGCGTGCCTCGTTGCGGGTCAAGACTCCGGCGTTGATTTGCCATGTGCCAGGCGCGCCCGGCTCGGCCCACAGCCACGCACTGCGTGTCTTCGATCTCAGCCTCGGCGGCCTGTCACTGCAGGGGCCGCTGGACCGCAGCCTGTTTGCGGTCGGGCGGGTCATCCAAGGCTGCCAGATCCAGACCGCCAGCGGGCGCCGCTTCGAGGTTACGCTGCGGGTACGGCATACCGAGCCAACGATGGGCGGGCGTGAGCCGGCCCGCATCGGGCTCGAGTTCGTCGGCCTGACGCCGGCGGTCCGCAACGGCCTGCAGCAGCTTATCGGCAGCGTTGCGCTGCCCGCGGCCGCCGAAGAGCGACGCGCTGACTGAGTGCTGTCCAGCGGCGGCCGTCCGGAACATCGGCACGGCGCCACTGATTCAATTGCACGAACGGTGGCATACGCGCTGAGCGGTCGGTGGACAGCTAGTTGCGCAGTGCGATGGTGACCAGCGCCGAAGCATCTTCGAGCGCCCTGACCGCATGCGGAACGCCGCCCGCCAGGTAAAGGAGCTGTCCGGCGCGCAGCACCTGGCTTCGGCCCTCGACCGCGACGTCGAGCGCCCCTTCGAGGCACTGGATCGTAAGTTCGCCAGGCACCTTGTGCGATGGCAGCGACTTTCCCGCCTGCAGGACCAGGCGGATGACTTCAAGATCGACGGACTTGAAAAGCGCGTGGGTCTTCACGCTCGAGAGGCGCGGACCCAGAGGTGCGACGTCGACGCTATCACCGGGAAGTGCATGCGGCATCGCCATGGTGGCAGCTCCTTCGTGGTGGCTGGGGTAGACGCGCACGCGGCCTTGCGGACCAACCTTCCGAATCGGCCTTGCGCCGGGGTGCGCCGTGCATCGCCGGGTCAGCTATCACGTTCAGGGTCCCGGGCCGGCGCGCCGTTGCGTACGGCCCGCGTGACCCTGGTGGCTTGCCGGACCTCGGCAGCCGTGTCGCCAGTGTCGGAGAACTCGCGCAGCAGCAGGTGGAGTTCGTCCTGGTGTTGCGCGGCGAGGCTGGAGAGCAGCCGCTCGCCTTCCGGCAGGAGATGAATTTCAACGACCCGCTGATCCGTCCTTCCCGACCGGCGCTCCAGCAATTCCAGTTTCTCGCAGCGATCAATCAAGGCAACGACGCCATGGTGATGCGCCTGCAGGCGGTCGGCGAGTTCACCGATCGTGGCCCACTTGCGCCCCGGAAACCCCATGACGTGCAGCAGCAGCTGGTACTGCAGCGCGGTCAGCCCCCTTTGCCTGCACAGTTCTTCGCTAAAGCGCAGGAAGCGTCGCAGCCGGTGACGGAAATGAGAGAGTCGTTCGAAGTCCGCCTTGCCCAGGCGGTTCTTCTTGGCGGGAGTCGACGTTGACATGATGGGCTCGAGGGGACTATAAATAAAATATCATAGTATGATGTTTATTGGGATAGGTCGTTCATCGGGACGGGCCGTGCATTGGGGCGGGTCGTTCATTGGGGCGGGTCGTTCGTTGGGACGGATCGACTTCGGGCTCGGCCCGACTCCACCGATCCTTTGCGAAACGGAGGTCTGTCATGACACTGATGTCGCTCGCCAAACTTCCCCTGTCCGCGGAAGAAGGCTGGCCCGCGCTGGCGCGCCTGAAGCCCGGGATCCTCAAGGTCTTCCTGCTCCTTGTGCTGCCGCTGTCCATGCTGCCGCCGGTGATGCTCTATTACGCCGGATTGAATTACCCCGAGGTCTTCGGGCCGGGTGCGTCGGGCCGGAACTGGTTCATCGTCGGCACGGTGTTCTTTCTGGCCGAGTTGGCAACCTTCCTGCTCATGGGATGGCTGATCAAGCAGGTCGGGCAAACGTACTCGCTGGTGATCGATTATCACGACGCCTACCTGCTGGCGGCCATCGCGCCGGTGCCGCTCTGGCTCTCATCACTCGGCCTGCTGATCCCGAACCTTCTGTTCAACGCGACCGTGTCGGCGGTCGCATTGGGCGTGTCTTGCGCGCTTCTCTACCAGGGGCTGCAGGCGCTGGGCCGCAAGCGTGACGCAGTCGTCGCGGGCGGCATCGTGCAGATCGTCATCGGTGCGGGTCTGATCGCCTGGGCATTGCTGCTCGTGCTGGCCCTCCTGTGACACCGCGCCGGCGCCGCCGGTAGTCCCTGATCGCTCGACCGCCTCTCAGGCCCGGCAGGACCCGCCAACCCGGGAGCGTGTCGGCCGCGACCGGGGCCGCCACGACGAATCCTCGCTGCCGTCGCACGGGACTCCAGCCCGACTGTCGGGCCTGACGCTGACTATCACACCGGGTCGGTCGGTGCCTGCGTGCGGCGGACGGAAAGCCTGTGCAGTGCTACCGTCTTGAGTGGCACGATGGCAAGTTGAAAACCCTTGGCAATCTGGCAGGCTCGCGCCGCTGTGACACGGCGCGCTGCGCTCACGACGGAGTACGTATGCCCGCGAAAATCGATTTCTCAACGCTCACTCTGATGGACACGCTGGACCTGGCCCATCTGATCGAAGTCGAGGCGTTCGATCGCTACACCCTGTTTGCCGCGCAGATCGGGAGCGGTTTTTCCAACGACGCAGGGTCGGTGTTCCAGTCGATGGCCGACAACGAAAAGAAGCACGGCGATGAACTCGCCGAGCGACGCAAGAAGCTGTTCGGCGACGAACCGGTGCGGGTCAGGCGGGACGACATCTTCGATGTGGAGGCTCCCGACGTCGGTGCGCCGCATCGGACCATGTCCGAGTTCAAGGCCTACCAGGTGGCGCTGCAATCGGAAAAGAAGGCGTTTGCCTTCTACGACCGCGCGTTGCGCAGCGTGAAGCAGCCCGACGTCAGGGCCCTGTTCGAGGAATTGCGTGACGAGGAGGCCGAACACGTGCGCATGGTCGAAGAGATCATCGCGCGGTTGCCGGCAGAGTCCAAGGTCGATCTGGAGGACCAGGACGACACTTCGATGCGAATGGGCTTCTAGCGCACGCGTGACGCGCCAGCCAGTCCCGCCGTCGTGACGTGACACGTCGGCGGGACGGGGATCGCAAGCCACGGAAGCGGATCGGCCCGCGGCTTGCGGCCGGGACGGGGCGCGTCAGCCGTTCCGAACTGGCGGCTTCACTTCGGTATCAGCATCGAGGCCAATTCGGCCTCGATCTCCCGAGTGAGGCTCATGATCAGAAGTTCCTCGTATTGTCGCGACAGGCCGCTCGCGATCAGGCGATCCACTTCGACCCGTCCTGCCAGATCGCCCGAGTTTTCCCCCTCGACTGGTCCCACGTGGATGGCTCCGACCTGGCTACGAAAGTCGATGCAGCGGCCGCCGGCAAGCTTGGCGGGCAACGGCGTTCCATCCAGCAGCAACGGCAGCACGTCCTTGCCCTGTTCGAGCGCGAGCGCGAACTCCTTCCGCACTTCATACGACGTGTTCGAGTGGTGGCACCAGAACACCAGAACCACACTGGCCTCGGCAATGGCGCCGGCCAGTTCTTCGCGCCAACGGCCACGGACGCGCAGCGAGCCGGCATCGCAATAGACAAGCGCCCGGTTGCTGGCGCACAAGGTGGAGAGGATCGCCGCGACCAGCTCGCTGTCCTCGGGGCTGTAGGAGACGAAGATGTTCACGGGGTGTCAGGCAGCTCGGGGGTTTCTGCGTGGCGCCTGCCAGCGGTCGTGCGCGACCCGCAACCGGCCGGCGCGGTGGCGGACCTTGGGCGCCTCCAGGCCTCGGCGGGGCCGTCTTCGAACGTGCGGGCAAGGCTGGGCAATCTCCGCTGTCGAGCCGATGGGAGAGTCTGGTTCACCAGCGGGTCGAATATCGATACCAACGGCGGACAGGCTGACGCTCACACGGACCGGACCCCACCGGGCGCCGTGGCTGGTTCGTCATTTGGCGTGGGATCGGGTTCCGAGCCCAGCCCCCACTGTTGCCAGTCTTCGCCAAACAGCTCGACGGGGTGCTGCGTGCGCTCCGAACCGTTGCCGCAGGCCAGCGAATCGGCCGGGCAATACTTGTCGCAACCCCAGCAGATGCGATGAGGGTTCTTGGGTGAAGTGGGAAATTTCCTGGACACCACCGGGTTCCATCGGAGCCTGAGACTAGCGTACACCGGGCCGCGGCCCGGGCAGCGGCTCCCGGGCAAGGAGCTGCAATGGCGCCAGCTGGCGACAGCCGGTCGATCCTTCCAGTCCGTGCTGGGCAGATACGGCCGTCTGCACACGGGCAGCGCTTCTCAACAGTGAAGACAGCGCGCCGGCCCCACGCAGGCGACCTCGGCTGTGCCGTTCACGGCGGTTCCGTTAGCGACGTCGGGTTGTGGGTGGGCGTCGACGGTTTGTCGAATTTTCACGGCCGGCGTGCCGTGCTGTCGGCGGACGCACCTGCCGCGCTCTCCTAGAGTACGAACCACTCACCGCTGGATTCCCTGGCGGAGTGACAAGACGGGGAGAGTGCGATGTCGATGAAGAAGAGCTTCTTGGCGGCGTTCTGGGTGGCGACCAGTGCCGCCTCGGCGTCGGCCGCCGATGCCGAGTCCGCCTATGAAAGCGGTCGTTTCGCCGAAGCGCTTGCGCTGTTCGAAGAGCGTGGCCTGGAGGGCGATGTCCAGGCTCAGGAACTGGTCGGGATGATGCATCTCGTCGGGCCGGCGCTCTATGGCGAGGAAATCGCGGCTGACCCCGCTTGCGCGGCTCGCTGGCTCCGGGCCGCGGCACTGAACGGCAGCGCTACCAGTCAGTTTGTCCTAGCGCACATGTACAAGAGCGGCGTCGGTGTGCCGGTGAATTCGGCGCGCGCCGAGGCCTTGCTCGCCGAAGCGACGGGAAGCAACGCGACGCCGGCCGGGCTGGTCGCCGTGCGGCGCTGAGGTGAGGCGCCGGGTGGTCATGTCTCGGCGTGCGCGATCAACGCGCACTCGCGCGGCCACCCACGTTGCGGGCGCCTGCCGGTCCTGGCCGGCGCCGTTGGAGAACTCGCGAAGCATCGGGCCGTGAACTGTCGCCCGAACTGGTGTCCGAGCCGGCCATGAGTCGCCGACGGTAGCGGGCGCCGGACCCGGACTGCGACAGCGGGGACTAACAGTGGGAGCTTAAACGCGGCGGGACCGTCGCGCTGAGTGCCTGACGCGTCTGTCTAGGGCTTCGGCAGAAGCTGACGGGCGCCGTACATCTCGATCCATGTCCGCTCGTACTGCGCGCCGGTGCCGATCCAGGCGACGGTGCCGACGGACAAGGCCGCCGTGTAGAGCGCGGCGACGCGGTCCGCCGCATCACCCTGGCACTTCAACCGAACAGCGCACAGCAAGTGCATGTGACCCTCGGCGAAACGACGCTCGACCACGCGCATGCCTCGTGCGTACGGCAGTAGCGATTCGGGCAGACCCGCGATTCCCCGTCGACCATCCTGGGCCCGCGCCGAGGTGTCCTCGAACCAGACATAGAGATTGCGTTCGGCGATCGGAGCCGGCGGAATTTCGAGCACCGGCTGGTGCATGTCCTGCACCAGGGGACGGGTTGCAATCTCGGCAAGCTGCTTCATCAGTTGTGCGCGGGTCATCGTCGAACGATCCGGGTGCGTCATATGCCACTGCATCGGCCTGCGACAGCAAGCGCTTGAACGAGCGGCAGGCCGGAATGAAGCGGCAAAGCGTCGCATTTCGGTTTCGCCCGACGAGCGGCAGGTTGCGGAGTGGGTACTCGCAAAAAAAGTCCGGTCCCGCCCTTAAATGTCCGGCCTTCGTGCCGATATTCGCCCCTTCGTTGTAGGCGCCCGCCACGAAGAATGCTGTCCATCCGGGTCAGTGAGGTGGGTCGTGAAAAACGAAGCGTTCCTGTACAGCTATGCCACGCCGCGACTGTTCGAGCGGCATGACTATGTGCGCCAGTACACGCCCCTGGTCCGTCGCATTGCGCATCAGATGGTGGCCAAGCTGCCAGCCAACGTCGAACTCGACGACATGATCCAGGCCGGCATGATGGGGCTGATGGATGCGATCTGCCGCTTCGAGGAATCGCAGGGCACGCAGTTCGAGGTGTACGCGTCGCAACGTGTGCGCGGAGCGATGCTCGACGAACTGCGCGCCAACGACTGGCTGCCGCGCTCGGCACGCAAGAGCCAGCGCGATATCGAAAACGCGATCCACCGGCTTGAAGGAAGGCTCAAGCGCGCGCCCAGCGAGCGCGAGATTGCCTCCGAGCTCGGCCTGGCGATCGAGGACTACCACTCGCTGCTGCACGAGGCGCGCGGCTCGCAACTGGTCTATCTCGATGACCTCGGGGGCTACGACGAGGACGATGATTACCTCGAACGCCACTTTGCGGTTAGCAGTGGTGATCCCAGCGAATGGCTGCGCGACAAGCGCTTCCGTCACGCGCTGGTGGGCGCGATCGATGAGCTGCCGGAGCGCGAGAAGCTGCTGATGAGCCTGTATTACGAGCAGGACCTGAACCTGCGCGAAATTGGCGCGGTCATGGGTATCACCGAGTCGCGCGTGTGCCAGCTGCACAGCCAGGCCGTGGCCCGGCTGCGTTCAAAGCTCAAGAACTGGTAAGGCCCGCGCGCCGCGGCGCGCTTGACGGCGGCATCGCCGCGACAAAGGCCTGGGTGCGCTCAGCCGGTGTGGGCGGCCCGGACCGCGGCGATGCGACCCTCGACGGCCGAGGCCCGGTTCGAACTGAGGCCCGCGACGACATGGGTGCTGTCGAGCGCCATCAACTGGGCGGCTTCCCGCGCGAAGCGCTCGAGCTCGTCACTGCCGGACCGGCGCATGGCGCGCAGGGCATTGGCCTGGGGGGCCAGAAGCCGCAGCAGGTGCTCCTTGCGGTTGGCCGCATCGAGCAGACGTGCGGGGTCATTGGCGACAAGAGCATCGCTCTCGTCATGCAGGACATGTACCAGTTCGGCAAACAGATGCGACGCGGGACGATCGCCCATGGTTCAGTGCCTCCTTGGCGGGACAAGCGACGCCAGCACGGCAGTGGCAACGGCGCCGGAGTCGCTCACGTAATGCCCCGAAACGATGATTTGCTGCATCGTCGCCACGCGTGCGGTGTCCACATGGGTATGAGCCCGCAGCCGCGCGGCAAACTCGGACCAGCCGCCCCTGCGGTTGGTCGCCTTCGCACATTGCCGGACCGGTCCGATCCAGTGATCCCGCAGGGCTTCAGGAAGAAAGGGAGTGTTCATGGGCGCTCGCTGCCATCGATGCGACTGAGTTCGGCACCCCCGGCGCGAACTTTAGTCAACGCACGCGGAGGCACGGCATTTGGCAGCTTCAGGCCGTATGCCGTGCGGCCTCGCTGACGGGCACGCGTGGAGTATTCTTGATTAGCCCCGATCGCGCCCTGCCGCCACCCGCGTGTCCGACACCACAGCCCGGATTCACCGCCCGACACCTCAGCGGGAGCGACGCGGTGATACACCGTTGCAGGCCCCGGACGTGATGTCCGGCGATCGGGCGCTCGCACTGGGTAGTGTGGTCGGCGAAGCGCGTGCGCAGCCGCTGCCTGCTCCGGCCCGCGCGGCGTTCACGGCGGCACCCGGGCTGGCCTTCTTCGAGGAATGCCCGGACGCGATCCTGCGCTTCAACGCCGAACGCCGCGTTGTCTATGCAAACCCGGCGGTCGAGCGTGCCACGGCGGTGTCGCGCTGGCAGTTCATCGATCATCGGCTCGAGGACGTCGAGCACTTTGCCGACTTCGCTCCTCTCTGGAACGAGAGCCTGACGGCGGTATTTGAATCGCACGAAGGGCGCTGGTTCAAGTTCTCCTATCCGCATCCGATGGGTGCGAAGCTCTTCGATGTCCATCTGCAGGTGGAAACCGGCGTGGAGCCGGTGCACACGCATGTGACGGCGGTACTGCGCGACATCACGGTTCCGAAGTCGGCGCTGCGGGCCACGCGCGCGGCCGCGGAGTTTGTCGAGAGCCTGCTGGCAAGCGCCAGCATCGGCATCGGGGTGCTCGACCGCAAGTGCGTCTATCGCGTCTGGAACGAGCACCTCGAGTCGCTGCTGGGCGTGGCTGCCGAGGCGGTGCTGGGTCGGCCCTTTGACGAAGCACCCGGACTATCGGCGCTGGCGGGGCTCGGAGTCGAGGTGCAGCGCTTGGCCGGGGAGGTCGTGCGCGCGCCAATCGAGGTCGAGGCGCGCTATCCCGAGGGCGAACGTCCGTGGCTGCGGGTAAAGCTCACGCCGGTGCTCGACCCGACCGGCCGCTTCGATGGGGTCTTTGTCACCGTCGAGCGGATCGACCGCGAGCACTTCGCCGAGGGTTCACTGGCAGCGCTGCGGCGCGCGCTCGAGCGCGTCGGCGAGATGGTGCTCGAGGTGGACCGCAACGGCCTCGTGGTCGATGCCAACGAAACGGCGCTCGCCGCCCTTGGCTACGAGCGGGACGCGCTGCGTGGCCTGGCTCTGGCGCAGATCGACACCGGCCTCGGCGAGCACGGATTCGACGCGCTGCACGAGCAGCTTCGATCGCGCGGGGCTTACCAGGGCGAGGCAATCTATCAGACGCGCTTCGGTTCGACGTTTCCGGTCGAGGTCGTCGTGCAGCGGGTCGAGCAGGGAGGGCGCGAATTCATCCTGCTGCTCGCGCGGGATGCGACCGAACGCAAACGTGCCGAGGATGCACTGACGGAAAGCGCCGAGCGGTTCCGGGCGCTGTTCGACGAAAGCCCGGTGGCGGCGTTGCTGCTGGACGCGGGCTTCCGCGTCATCGGTGTCAACCGCGCGGCCAGCGCAACGGTCGGTTACTCGATCGAGGATCTGACGGGCCGCGATCCGGAACTCTTCGTGCTGGCGGATGATCAGCTTGGTTTCCGGCAGATGCGCGATCGCCTGCTGGCGGGCAGCAGCCAGAGCGAAGCGTCCGAGCGCCGGTTCGTCCACCGCGACGGTTCGCTGGTCTGGACCAAGGTCAACGTTCGTGCGGTGGCGGCCGGAAGCGGGCTGCGGCACTACCTAGTCGTGCTCGAGAACTTCACGGATCGCAAGATCTTTGAAGAGCAGCTGCAGGTGGCGCTGCGCGACCAGCAGACGCTGTTCGAAACGATGTCGGTCGGTGTGGCGCAGGCAATGTCGGGCAAGATCATGCTGGCCAACCGCGAGTTCGCCGACATGTTCGGCTACCGCGACGGGCAGGTCATCGGCATGCCGCTGTGGGACCTGACGATCGATCGCGACAACCGGATGCCGAACGAGATCTCGGGCATGCCGGTGGTGCGCGCCAACCAGACGACCAGCGGCGAAGTGGTGCTCTTCCGCAAGGACGGCGAGCCGATCTGGTGCCTGGTGCAGGCACGGCCGATCCAGTCCGAGGCATCCGGGCCCGACGGCCTGCGCGAGGCGATCTACACGTTCCAGAACGTGTCGGAGATGAAGCGCCAGCGCGAGGCACTCAGCCGATCGCTGCTGGAACTCAACGTCGTGCTCGACGCGACCTCGATGGGCGTGCTGCACCTGCAGGACGACCGCGTGGTCCGCTGCAACGCCCAGGCGCAGGTGATGTTCGGCCATCCGGGCTCGGCCCTGGTCGGCACGCCGGTCGGGGCGCTGTTTTCCGCTGAGTCCGACTACTTCGAGTCCATCACGTCGCTGCGGGCGCAACTTGCGACGGGCGCGCCGGCCTCGTTCGAGGGCCTGATGAAGGGGCGCAACGGGGCCTTCTGGGCACTCGTATCGCTGCGCAAGGTCGACGCCAAGGTCGGCGCCAAGGGCATGATCGCGTCGATCCTCGACATCTCGGAGCGCAAGAAGCAGGAAGAGGAACTGCAGACTGCGCTGGCGCAGCAGCAGCTGATCTTCGACACGGCGCTCGTGGGGCTGCTCTTCGTCCGCGACGGCCGACCCGTACGGGCCAACAGTGCGATGGAGGAGTTGATGGCCTGCGATCCGGGCGGGCTCGTCAACCAGATGCAGCTTTTCACCCATCCGACGGATCACCTACTGCTCGCCAGTCTCGCCGAGCACTATCCGCGCATCGCGGAGTCCGGGGCCTGCGAGTTCGAGCTGTACATGTACCGGCGCAAGGCGGATCCGATATGGGTCGCGGTGCAGGGGCGCGCCGTCAGCCCCGAGCGGCCGGAGCTGGGCTACATCTTCGCGTTCGTCAACATCGACGAGCGCAAGCGTTCCGAGCGCGAACTGCGCTCTACGCTGAACGAGCTGCAGCTCATCTTCGACAACGCGCTGGTGGCGATGCTGTACGTCGCCAACGACCTCATCTTGAAGGCGAACGCCGCCACCGAGCGGCTCTTCGGCTACGACCCGCGCGATTACTCGGAGCTGGTCGTCTCGACGCTCTTCGCGCACCCGGCCGACTGGGACCGCGTCAGCACCGAGGTCATGGATGCGGCGGGCGGAGACGAGCGCTACTCGTTCGAACTGCTGATGCAGCGGGCCGACGGCAGCCGCTTCTGGTGTGCCGGCAACGGCACTCCGCTCGACCCGGCGGCGCCGGAGCGAGGCCTGATCCTGACGCTGATGGATGTCGATGCGCGCCGGCGGTCGGAGGAAGAACTGCGCCGGGTGCGCAACTACCTGGACCTGGTGGTGGAAAACCTGCCGGTGCTGGTGTCGGTACGGGAGGCGGAAACGGGGCGCTTCGTCAGCCTCAACCGCGCCGGTGAGCAGATCACCGGTCTGTCGCGCCAGCAGGTTGTCGGCCGCACATGGCGCGAGGTCTACGCGCGTCAGTTCGCCGATCTCTACGCCGAGCTCGACCGCAAGGCACTGGCGACCGGCACGCAGGTCGACCGACCGCGCGACGTGATGCTGCGCGCCGACGGCAAGCGGCTCACGGTCAATCAGCGCGTGGTGCCGCTCTTCGAGCCGGGCCCGGGCGTCGAGTCGCATCCGCGTTACGTGATGTCGATCATCGACGACCTCACCGAGGAAGTCCGGGCCGAGGTCGCGTTGCGCGAGACCGAGGCGCGCTTCCGGCAGTTCGCCGAGAACATCGACCAGCTGGTCTTCATCATGACCGGCGACTTCTCCGGCGTGCTCTATGTCAATCCGCGCTACGAGTCGCTGATCGGCGCGCCGGTCGAGGAGCTGATCGAGAACCCGCGCAGTGCGCTGCGCCACGTGATCGTCGAGGATGCGCCCATCATCCTGCGCATGCTGCCGCGGCTGGTGGCCCGCATGCGGCGCCTGCTGCGAACCGAGTTCACGGTGCGGATCACTCATCCATCGCGCGGCGTCTGCCTCGTCAGCGTGCGGCTGAATCCGGTCCGGATGGAAGACGGAGCAATCCGGGTTTTCGGCGTTGCCGAGGACGTGACCGAACGTGCGGCGGCGGAACGTCAGCGGATGGAGGAGGTCGTCAAGCAGCGCGACATTCTCGTGCGCGAAGTTCACCACCGCATCAAGAACAACCTGCAGGGTGTGGCGGGACTGATTCAGCAGGCGGCCACCGCGCGACCGGAGGTCGCGCCCGCGCTCGAGGAGGCAGCCGCCCAGATCCAGGCGATCGCGCAGGTGCACGGGCTGCAGATCCGCTCGACCGGCACCTTGCCGGTGCTCGGCGTGGCCCAGGGCATCTTCCAGAACCTGACCAGCATGTTCGGTGCCGAAATCCGTTTCGAGCCGCCGCCGCCCGACCTGTGGCGCTTCGGTCTGCCCGAAAACGAGGCGGTGCCGCTCGCCCTCGTCATCAACGAACTGGGCACCAACGCAATCAAGCACCGCAGCACGCGCGAACAGGCGGTCCGGGTGCACGTGGCGTCGCGGCCGGAAGGCATGGAGTTCGTCATCGAGAACCCGGGACAGCTGCCGGCTGGATTCAGCCTGGCGGATATCGCTGCGAGCGTGTCGGGCCTCGGGCTGGTGAAGGCGCTGCTGCCGCGGCGCGGTGCGCGCCTGTCGATCGAAGCCTCCGGCACCGCGGTGCTGGCGCGGCTGCAACTGTTCCCGCCGGCCGTTCGCGAGGAGAATGTCTGACGCGCTGGGCCGGGCGTCGATGCAATGCTGATGAAAATGAAAAGATGACTGAACAACAACCGCTGATACTCGTCGTTGACGATGACCGCCTCGTGCTGGCAACGCTGGTGGCCGGGCTCAAGCAGGCCGGATTCGAGGTCATCGAGGCCGACAATGGCGACGATGCCATCCTGCTGGCGCGCAAGTTCAAGCCGCGGCTGGCCATTCTCGACATGCGGATGCAGGGCAAGTCGGGCATGGATGTGGCGCGCTATCTCGCCGCCAATACCGCGACCGGCTTCATGTTCCTCTCCGCCTTTGGCGATGCCGACATCGTCGAAGAGGCCACCCGGATGGGCGCGCTCGGTTACCTGGTCAAGCCGCTCGACGTGCGCCAAATCGTGCCCGCGGTGCGGGCTGCCCTGGGACGCTGGGAGGAAATCAAGGCGGCCCCGCCCGTGGTAGCCGCAGAGGACGCCATGGCTCCCGCGCGTGACGAGTACGTGGCGATCGGCATCCTGATGGAGCGCCTGCGCCTGGACTTCGAACGGGCGCACGAGGCCTTGCGGGCGCAGGCGCGCGCCGAAGGCACCACGACCGAGCAGCTGGCGGTCAACATGGTCGAGGCCGCGAACCGGCTGAATTCGATCCGCCGCTGAACCGTGCGATGCCAGTCATCGACTACATCCAGAAGTACGGCTTCCGGCGCTGGTACGAGCGCCAGCTGATCGAAAGCCACGCGTATCTCGCGCTGGGCTTTATTGCCCTGATCATGATGCTCGCCGGTGCCGAGGTGCTTGGCGACACGAAGTCCTCGGCCAGCTATATGACCATCCTTCTCGTCGCCGCGCTGGGCGGCATCCTGATGCTCGTGGCGTGGCGCCGGTTCAATGTGCTGCTGGCCCGCGCCGAACAGTTCGCGGAAGCGGCGACGTGCCCCAACTGCCAAACGTGGGGCAAGTTCCGCGTCCTCGGACAGGAGGCCACGCCCGACGACGACCCGCCCGAGGCCGGCCGCCCCCGCTGGCTGCGCGTACGGTGCGCGAAGTGCGGGAATGAATGGAAACTCGGCTAGGCGTCGCTCGTGTACGCAAGGCCCGGCAAAGCCGGGCCTTGCACGTGCACTCGCGACGGAATAGTCAGTCGGCCGCTCCGGAGCGCAGCCGACTGACCGGTCTTGTGCGCGCACGAAGTGCGCGTGTCCGGAGCGAGTGCACGTGCATCGGCGAAGCCGATGCGTACACTCGCGACACTACTCCCACAGCGTGAAATAAAACGTCGCTCCGTGCCCCGGGTTGGGTGCGGGAAGCGCCTCGGCCCAGATGCGACCGCCGTGGCGGCGGATGATCTTCTGCACGGTGGCTAGCCCGACGCCGGTTCCGGCGAACTCGCTCGCGCTGTGGAACCGCTGGAACAGGCCGAACAGCTTCTCTGCAAAGCGCATGTCGAAGCCGGCGCCGTTGTCCTTCACGAAGTAGTTCGCAATGCCGTCTTCCTGCCTCACGCCCAGCTCGATGCGGGCCTGCGGGTTCTTGGCGGTGAATTTCCATGCGTTGCCGAGCAGGTTCTGCAGTACGAGGCGCAGCAACGTGGGATCGCCGTCGACGCGAAGCTCCGGCGCGATGACGAACTCAACGACGCGCGCAGGATCGTGAGCCCGCAGGTCATCGGCCAGTTCGCGCGCGAGCTGGGAGAGATCGACCCGCTCGCGGGTCAGTTCGCGGCTGGTCATGCGTGACAGCGAAAGCAGCGTCTCGATCATCGAGTTCATACGCTGGCTGGCGGCGACGATCCGGCGTAAGTGGTCGCGCCCGAGATCGTCCAGCGGCTTGCCGCGGTCGCCGTAGTCCTCGAGCACGATCGTGGCAAAGCCGTCGACCACGCGCAGCGGCGCGCGCAGGTCGTGCGAGACCGAGTACGAGAAGCTGTCGAGTTCGCGCACGGCGTGGTCGAGTTCGGTCGAGCGCTCGGCGAGCTGACGCGTGCGTTGTTGGAGGTCCGTGCGAAGTTGCTCGACCTCGTCCGGGTGCGCGGCCGCGAGGTGGGCGAGCAGAGGCGTCAGGTCGTGGACAGCGCCGACATAGCCCGCAAACGTGCCCGCAGGCGCAAAGACCGGCACGCCGGACATCATCAGCGCGCGGTGCGTGGCCGCTGGCGCAGACCCATCGACATCGAGCCGCACATCGAAGAACGGTGCCCGAGCGGCGAGTGCCTGAGCCAACGCGGGTGGGGGACTCGCGCCAGGTTGGACTTCCCACGGTCGGCGGCCGACGAGTGCTGAGCAGTCAAACCAGTCGACAGCGCGGTGCCCACGCTCCACTTCGACGACGACCCCTTCCGGACTGGTGCGCCAGGACCAGCTGGCCGCGGCATCCAGCGCGAGTTTCAGGCGCCCGAGTTCGGCGCGTGCGCGGCGCTGCTCCGAGAGGATCACGCCCGCCAAGGCGAGCAATGCACCGACTACGGCCGCCGCCAGCAGCCACGGCGCCATCGCGAAACCGGAAACTGCGGCGGCCGACGGCGCGGCATACACGATCGCCAGTCCGGCGAGCAAGCGCCTGGCCTGGTCTGCCGGCGGCGCGGGTGCAAGTACCCGCTCGCGTGGACAACCACGCGAATTGCCTTCTGCTCTTGGAATTTGTGCCGTCCCCACCGATGGCGATTGTGCAGCATCGCGCGCCTCCGCGCGAATTGTCGGCGGCCGGTCAACGGCGTGCGAAATGCCTGCGGAACGGGCAGCTTTTCGAGGGGGCTCCCTGGTGCATTACCGACTAGCCTGCCGTGATCGCCCTCCTGGTGCGACCACTCGCGCCACGCCCATGCCGCACGCCCACGCTTCCGCCCTGCTGCAGCGACTTCGTCGCCTGCTGGATGCGCGCGCGGGTCGCGCCGGGCAACCGTCCTCCGACACCCGGGTAACGGCACCCAACAATGCCGGCTTCCATCCGATCGTCCTGCCCGGAGGCCACGCGCGCTTTCGCTCGATTGCGCTGCCGATGATCGGCGTGCTGGTGCTCGTTGCAAGCTGGGCCGTCGGCGTCAGCTACTACTTCCATCACCGCAGTTCGGCGGCGCTCTTCGTGGCGGAGCAGCGCGCGCGCGCCGAACGCGGTGCGTCGACGGTGGAGGCCTCGATCCTCGATGACTTCCACGGCGTCGAGCAGGCCGCGCGCACGCTGGCAGAGCGCTCCGACCTGGTGGCGGCGCTCAGCAGTGCCGACGCCAACGACGCGGTCCGCCTGTGGGCGCAGCGCACCCGCCGCCTTGGAGGCGACATCGTCTCCGAGATCTACGATGCGCGCGGCCAGCTCATCGATCGGGTCGGCGACCCCGGTCGGTATCGCCTGACCGGCGATGCCGAGGCCGATGCTGTGCGCAAGGCGCTGGCGGGCAGCGAATCCCTTGCGGCCGAAGAGTGGCTCGAAGGGCTGAATCTCAGGGCCGTTGTCCCGGTTCATGCAGGCACGCGCGTGGTCGGCGTGGTCGCGACGGAACAGCGCATTGGCGCCGAGTACATCACGCGCCTGGCGAGTCGCATCGGTCTCGATATCGGCCTGGTTGCACGTGGACGCGCGCTGGCGGGCTCGGCTTCGGCGGACGACCCACGCTGGCTCGAAAAGATCGCTGATCGCGTTGCCCAGGGTGACGGCGGAGCCATCGCGCTGGACGGCGCGCTGGATGTCGCGCTCAAACCACTGGCGCTGCTGCCGGAGCCCCTGGCCGTTGCCGTGCTGATGCCCAACGATCACGCCTACGGCGTGCTGAGCGACTCGACCAACGCGTTTGCCACGGTCGTGCTGTTCACGATCCTGGCAACGATCGCGGCGGGCCTTTATCTCACGCGCTACCTGATCGCGCCGGTGAAGGAGCTCACGGATCGTGCCGAAGAGCTTTCGCGTCGCTTCGCCGGCCGACCCGCGGCCCGTCGCGGCGACGAACTCGATTCACTGGTCGGCTCCTTCGAGGCAATGACCGCAGCCCTGCTGTCGCACTCGGACCGGCTGGCGCGAGCCCACAAGAGCGAACTGCAGAACAGCCTCGAGTTGCAGCACCAGTACGCGCAGATGCGCCTGCTGCGCGGCCTGGCAGCGGCCGCCAACGAGGGCGACTCGGTCGAGGAAACGCTTGAGCGGGCGCTCCGCGAGATTGGCGCGTATCTGGACTGGCCGCTCGGGCGTGTCGCGCTGCTGCCGGAAGCTTCCGGCGCGGCGCCGCTGCCGCCTCGCTCGATCTGGTTTGCGCGCGACAGCGAACGCTTCGGGTTGTTCATCGACGCCAGCAACCGGATTCCGATCATTCCCTCGCCCGACCATCTGATCGGGCGAGCCTACCTTTCGGGAACGCCGCACTGGGTGTCCGACCTGTCGCGCATGGCGAACTGGAACCGCCTGGTCGAGGCGCTGGATGCCGGGCTGCAGACGGGCATTGTCGTGCCCGTCATCGCACGCGGCCACGTCACCGCGTTCATCGAGTTCTTCTGCGATCACCGCGTCGAGGCGACGGGCGAGCAGCTCGAGCTGCTGGAGGCGATCAGCGCCGAGCTTTCGCGCGTAGCGGAGCGGCAGCGGGCCGAACGCGAACTGCGCGAGCGCGAAGTCGAGGCGAGCCGTCTGGCGATGGTGGCCTCGCGGACGGAGCAGATGGTGATGATTCTGGACACGTCCGGACGCATCCAGTGGGCCAACGACGCCTGCGCGCAGTTCTCCGGCTACTCGCTGCAGGATGTGCGCGGCCGTGTCGCCCACACCCTGCTGCAGGGTCCCGACACGGACGCATCGACGATCGTCACCATCGGCGAGGCCATTGCCCGCGGCGAGTCGTGCCGCGTCGAGTTCATCGCCTATACGCGCGACGGTGACGCCCGGGTGCTCGAAGTCGAGGGCCAGCCACTGCGCGACGAGCAGGGACGCTACTTCCAGTACGCGCTCATCAGCCCCGACATCACGGAACGCAAGCGTACCGAGGCGGCGCTGCGCGAGAGCGCGGAGTACTTCAGGGCGCTCTTCGACGAGTCGCCGGTGGCGGCGGCCATCCAGGCTCCGGACTTCCGCATCGTGCGCGCCAACGCGGCTCACGCGCGGATGCTCGGCTACACGATCGACCAGGTGATCGGCAAGGACCTGATCGCGTTTTGCCATCCGGACGACGTGGACGCGGGCCATGCGGCGCGCCGTGCGCAGCTCGAGCACGAGCGCGGCCCCGTTACCTTCGAACGGCGCATGCTGGCGGCGAACGGCAACACGATCTGGGTGCGCGGCCACGCGGTGCGCTTCAACGATGCCAGCGGCGAGCGCTACACGCTGACGATGCTGGAGAACATTACCGAAAGCAAGCAGATCGAGCGCGTGCTGCGTGAGGCCAAGGAGATCGCCGAGTCGGCCAGCCGCGCCAAGTCGCAGTTCCTGGCCAACATGAGCCATGAAATCCGCACTCCGATGAACGGGGTGCTGGGAATGACGGAACTGTTGCTTGGCACGGCGCTGTCCGACAAGCAGCGTCGTTTCGCCGAGTCGGTGTATCGCTCCGGCGAGGCGCTGCTCGAGATCATCAACGACATCCTCGACTTTTCGAAGATCGAGGCCGGCCGGCTCGAACTGGAGGCGGTCGACTTCAACCTGCGGACGGTCGTGGAGGACGTCTTCGAACTGCTCGCGCCGCGAGCGCACCAGAAGCGGCTGGAGCTCGCCTCGCGGATAGCCCCCGCGGTGCCAACGGCCGTGCGCGGCGATCCCATGCGCCTGCGCCAGGTGCTGACAAACCTCGTCGGCAATGCGATCAAGTTCACCGAGTCGGGCGAAGTGGTGGTGTCGGTCGGCGTGACCGACGAGGTACTGGAAGGCGGCGCCAGCCGGGTCCGGTTCGAGGTGCGTGACACCGGCATCGGCCTGCGACCGGACGCGCTCGAAAAGCTCTTCACCGTCTTCATGCAGGCGGACCAGTCGATGTCGCGGCGCTACGGCGGCACCGGGCTCGGACTGGCCATCAGCAAGCAGCTCGTCGAGCTGATGGGTGGGCGCATCACCGCGGAAAGCCGGTTCGGCGAAGGCTCGGTGTTCAGCTTCGAAGTTCCGCTGGCTGCCAGCGCGGTCGACCTGCTGCCGGTGGCCGTGGAGTCAGAACGACTGCGTGGCCGGCGTGTGATCCTGGTCGAGGACAATCCGACCAACCGCAGCATCCTGGAGGCGCAGCTGCGCGGCTTCGGCGTGGACATCGCCACCGCGGACAACGGCTCGACGGCGCTCGAGCTGATGCGGGCCGCGGCGCGCGCCGGAACGCCGTTCGAAGCCGCCGTCATCGACATGAAAATGCCGATCATGGATGGCCTGATGCTGGCGACCGAGATGCGGCGCGATCCGGATCTCGTCGACGTGCGGATGCTGATGCTGACGTCGCTGGGCAACGGCAACGAGGCGCGGCAGGCGCACGACAGCGGCATCGAGGCTTATCTCACCAAGCCGGTGCGGCAGTCGGAACTGATCGACGCGCTCGGCCGTGTATTGCATACAGAGACTCCGCCGGCGCCGCTCCTGCTTACAGCAGCGCCGGGCCGCCGAGCGCGCGTCCTGGTGGTCGAAGACAACCCGGTCAACCAGGAGGTCGCACGCGCGATGCTCGGCGAGCTGGGCTGCACGATCCGCGTCGCGTCCGACGGCCGCGAGGCCCTGGCAGCCCTGCGCGACGAGGCATTCGACCTCGTGTTCATGGACTGCCAGATGCCCGAGATGGATGGATTCGAGGCTGTGCGTCGCTTCCGGGCCTCGGCGGCCAACGGGTTTGCGACCCGTAGTGACACGCCGGTCGTTGCGCTGACCGCCAATGCGCTGGCGGGCGACGCCGAGCGCTGCCTCGCGGCCGGATTCAACGACTATCTCGCCAAGCCCGTCCGGCGCGAGCAGCTGGATGCGGCTCTCGCCCGCTGGGCAGTGAGTCAGGAAGACGGGGCGCCGCCGCGCGAGGCGCCGCCAATTGCGATTGAAGACCCGGAGGCACCACAAGCGCCCGTGTCTCCGCCGGCGCGGGCGATCGATCCGGCCATGATCGAGCTGATACGCGACATGGAGCGGCGCGGTTCGAGCCGCCTGCTGGAGCGACTCGTCGCCACCTACATCACGACGGCCGGGAAGCTGATCGAAAAGGCGACCCACGCGCTGAAGACCGGGGATGCCGGTGCGCTGCAACTCGCGGTGCACACGCTGAAGTCATCGAGCGCCAATCTGGGGGCCACCGCGCTCTCGCGGCGCTTTGCCGAACTGGAACGCCTGGCGCGGAGCCGCGAACTGCAGGCGGCCCAGGACGAGTGGAACGGCGTTCGCATCGAGTTCGAACGCGCCGTGCAGGAATTGTCTGAAATCGTTGCCGCCGACGAGGCGGTCACGCCGAGCTGAGGATCAAGTGCTGCTGATGAGCAAGGACGCGCAGGTACCGGGCAAGCGAACCGACGAACCCGTCGAGGGCGGGCGGGACGGGCCGCGGGGCGATCTCGTGCTGCTGGTCGACGACGATCCGGTGGCGCGTCTGCTGACGGCCTCCGCGCTCGCGGAACGCCAGTGGCGAGTGATCGAGGCGGATGGAGGCGCCAGCGCGCTGGAGCTCTACAGCAACAACCAGCCGGACGTCGTCGTGCTCGACGCGCTGATGCCTGAGGTTGATGGGTTCATCACCTGCGAGCGACTGCGGCGCCTGCCGGGCGGCGAACATGTGCCGATCCTGATGCTCACGGGCCTTGACGACGAGTCGTCGATCGCGCGCGCCTACGAGGCCGGCGCGACGGACTTCTTCGTCAAGAGCACGACACAGTGGACGCTGCTGTCGGAACGCCTGCGGTACATGATCCGTGCCTCGCGCATGCGCGAGGAACTCGCCGAGAGCCGGGCCAAGCTCAGCAAGGCGCAGCGCATCGCACGGCTCGGCAGCTGGGAGTGGGACATCGCCGCGCGCAGGGTGAAGCTGTCCGAGGAGTGCTTCGCGATTGCCGGCCTCACGCCGCAGGATGACGGCCTCGCCGACTGGTTCGTGTGGTCGCGTGTCGTCGAGGACGAGCGGGCCCGCATCGAGATGATGTTCCGGGAGGCGCTGGCAGCCAGCGGGCAGATGAACTTCGAGTGCCGCATCTCCCGACCAACCGGGCAGGTACGGGTCGTTCAGATCGAAGGCGAAGTCGATCGCGATGAAGCCGGTCGCGCCACCGCCGTGCACGGCGTGATCCAGGACATCACCGAGCGCAAGCAGGCCGAGGACCAGATCCGGCAGTTGGCCAACTACGACAGCCTCACCGGGTTGCCGAATCGCCGATTCTTCCGAGACCAGTTCCAGGCGGCACTGGAACGTGCGCGCTCGAGCGGCAGCGCGGTGGGGGTGCTGTTCATCGACCTCGACCGCTTCAAGCAGATCAATGACACGCTCGGTCACCAGGTCGGCGACCAGTTGTTGCGCGAGGTGGCCAAGCGCCTGTACCAGTGCGTGCGCGAGAACGACACGGTCGCCCGCGGCGCCGAATCCAAGGGAGCGCTGCGCAATGGCCGGCCGCCGAGCATCGGGTCGGCCACCCGCAGCCTCGCGGCCGGTTCGCAGGCCGCTCCGGCGGCAGGCAGCGGCAACAGCGTCGCCCGCCTGGGTGGCGACGAATTCACGATCCTGCTGACCGACCTGGCGGAACCGGGCGCGATCGAGGCCGTGGCCCAGCGCCTGCTCGAGACGATGCGCCGGCCGTTCTCGTTTTCCGGCCACGAGCTCTTCGTCACGACGTCGATCGGCATGGCGACCTACCCGCTCGACGGCAACGATGTCGATACCTTGCTGCGCAAGGCTGACATCGCGATGTACGCCGTCAAGGACAGCGGCCGCAACGGTGTCATGCGGTTTTCGACCGCGATGAACACCGCCACGGCCGAGCGCTGGCGCTTGGAAACGGCGCTGCACCGCGCGCTCGAGCGCGAGGAACTGGTGATGTACTACCAGCCGAAGGTCAACGTCATCGACGGTGCGATCGTCGGCGCCGAAGCACTGATGCGCTGGAAGCGCGGTGGCGAGCTGGTGCCGCCGGGGGAGTTCATCGCGGTGGCGGAAGAGTCGGGACTGATCGTTCCGATCACCGAGTGGGCGGTGCGCGAAGTCTGCAAGCAGATGGTGGCGTGGTCGGAGGACGGCATGCCGCCGATGCCGGTGTCGATCAACATCTCCGGCCGCCATATCCAGCGCGCCAACCTAGTCGAGCCGGTGCAGGCGGCGCTGTCGGGCTTCCGCCTCGACGCGCATCTGCTCGAGCTCGAGCTGACCGAGACGGTGCTGATGCAGAACCTGGGCCATGCCCTGCCGCTGTTGCAGGCACTGAAGGAGCTCGGCGTGGCGATCTCGGTCGATGACTTCGGCACCGGCTACTCGTCGCTGTCCTACCTGAAGAAGCTGCCGATCGACACGCTGAAGATCGATCGCTCGTTCGTGCGCGAGCTGGAAACAAGCGGCGACAACGCCGCCATCGTCGCCGCCATCATCGCGATGAGCAAGAGCCTCAAGTTGCGGGTCGTCGCCGAAGGTGTCGAGACACAGGGCCAGATGAACCGGTTGTTCGAGCAGGGCTGCCAGCTGATGCAGGGATTCCTGTTTTCTCCCGCCGTGCCCGGCAGCGACTTCCATGGACTGATCCGCAATGCCTCCGGACGACAGCACTGGCGGGTGCAGTTCGGCTTCCGTTCGGCAGCCGTGCAGCCGGCGGATGCGCTCGATTCCCATTCGAACGGACGGCGCTATGGCAGCAACAGTTCCGAGTTCGTGGGTCCGCCGCGACCGCCGGTCGAAGGAGCGCAAGACACGCTGCGTGCTGTTGGTGACACCGGCGAGCGGGGCGGCCAGCGCGACCGGGCGCTCAAGTGGGCGACGCGTTTCGTCGGACGAGACGGCTAGCGGCGCGCGGCGCCCCCGACCCGCGCTGAGGCGTTACTCGACCAGGCCGTGCTTGATCGCGTAGTGCGTCAGTTCGGCGTTGTTGCTCATGCCCATTTTTTCGAGGATCCGCGCGCGATAGACGCTGACGGTCTTCGGGCTGAGCGCCAGCTCCTCGGCGATGTCGGACAGGCGCCGGCCGGAGGCCATCAGCTTCAGCGTCTGGAACTCGCGGTCCGAGAGTTTCTCGTGCGGCGCGACGGCTTCTTCGGGGGCGTTCAGGTTCTCGATCAGCGCCTGCGCGATCTCGGGCGTCACGTACTTCTTGCCCGCGATCACCATGGTCAGCGCTTCGAGCAGCTTGTCAGGCGCGCTACCCTTGTTGAGGTAGCCGAACGCGCCGGCGCGGAACGCGCGCACCGCGTACTGATCCTCGGGATACATGCTGACCATCAGTGCCTTGAGGCGCGGATACTCCTCGCGCAGCGACTTCAGGATCTCGATGCCGTTCTTGCCGGGCAGACCGACGTCCATCACCAGCACGTCCGGCTCGCCATGTTTCTTCAGTTCGGCCCGCAGCTGACCGTAGTCAGCCGCTTCGGCCACGATCTGCACGTCCGGGTGCTCCGAGAGGACCTGGACGATGCCGCGACGCACGATCGCATGGTCATCGACGACGATCAGCCTAACCGGCATCCGGTCCTCCAGTGACAGGCGCCGCCGCGCGAGGGCGCACCGACGGCAACGGTGGAATCGAGAACATCACGGTCGTGCCGCGCCCCGGCGAGGTCGAGACCTCGGCCCAGCCGTCAAGCCCCCGCGCGCGCTCGAGCAGACCACGCACTCCGAATCCCGGCGTGACAGACAGGCTGTCAGCTTCGAATCCGACCCCATCGTCGGCAATCTCGAGCGTGACTTCATCCTCGAGTGCGAACAGCTGCACATGCACGGCGTGCGCGCCCGCGTGCTTGCGCACGTTGGTCAGCGCTTCCTGGGCGACACGATAAAGCGCGGCGGCGCGATCGGGTGCGATCTCGAACTCATCGCGATTGCTGCGAAAGTCGATCGGCAGGCCGGTCCGTTCGCCGAAGCCGCGCGCGAGCCATTCGAGCGCCGCCACGAGGCCGGCGTCCAGCACTGCCGGCCGCAAGGCGTGCTGGATGCGGTGCGTGGCAACGACCGCCGACTCGAGCAACTGCTGGATCGCGCCGAGCCTTTCAGTGTGTTGGGGCTCAGCGCCGAGATCACGCGCAAGCCGCACGACTTCGAACTTCAGCGCGGTCAGGGCGCCGCCGATGTCGTCGTGGATCTCCTGCGCGATGGCGCGACGTTCGTCTTCCTTGGCGCGCTCCAGGTGCTGGGTCAGCGCGTGCAGCTTGCTTTCGCTTTCGACCAGCGCCTCCGCCGCGCCGCGTGCCTCGCGCCGCGTGCGCGCCGACTGCAGGCTGTGCTGCAGGGCCGAGGCCACCCGGAACATTCGCGTCTTGAGGACGAAGTCGTCGGCACCGGCGTGCAGCGAGGCGACGGCGAGTTCCTCCGACATTTCGCCTGACAGCACGATGACGGGGATGTCGGGATCAAAGGCCTTCGCGACCTTCAGCGATGCAAACGAATCGAATCGCGGCAGATTGTGGTCGGTGATCACGGCATCGACCGGGCCTTGTGCGAACGCGTCGCGCATGCCCGGCTCGTCCTCGACGCGCACGGCGCGAGGGCGCAGGCCTTCACGCATCAGCATCGCCAGCAGCAGCTCGTAGTCGAGCTCCGAATCCTCGACGACGATCAGGTGCGGGGCGGTGGGATCAGAGGCAGTCACGGTGGCAGGCATTGTCGCGGATTTGGCGGCGGGAAGGCATGACGGTACGCGGAGCAAGACCTGATGCTGGTCCGAAAAGCTGCGGCTTCCCATGCTGCCGCTGCGCTGTGAGGAACCTGCCCGCTACCGATTAAACTTCGCTCTGCAAAGTCCGCCGGACGATCGCGGCCCACTCACGCGGTGCCGAGGAAAGTCCGGACTCCACAGAGCGACGTAGTAGGTAACGCCTGCCCACCGTGAGGTGAGGATCAGAGCAACAGAGACGAGTCGACCGGCTGGGGGCGCGCGCAGCGCGCCTCCAAAGTCTCGATAGGCAGGGCCGCTGAAGAGTGGAACTGCTGAGGGTGCGGCGCGCAAGCGACGTGCCCGACGAGGCGAAGCCGAGTCGGGTGAAACGGGCAATCTCTACGTGGAGCAACACCAAATAGGCGGCCGGTGATCCTGCTCGGGGAGGCCGCGGGTAGGTGGCATGAGCCAGGCAGCGATGCCGGGCCTAGAGGAATGATCGTCGCGGCGCCCGCGAGGGCGCTGAACAGAATCCGGCTTACAGGCGGACTTTGCTTTCTCACGCGTGCGGGCTCGCGCGTACGGCGGCTATCGACCCGTGCGGGCGAAGGGGTTCCACGCGGACGATTGACGTTTGCTATCGACGCTTCGCCTTGTCTCCGAGTCGGGGCGGCACGAGCGCAGGTCGATAGTTTTTTCCGATCGAACTCTCCCAATCGGGTGGCCCGATGGTCGCGCCGGCCGGTCGGGCGCCACGGGCGACTGAACCACGGTCCGCGGACGTGGATCATCATGAGATTTCACTTGCAGTAGGCTCGCTAAGCCATTCAAATCGCACGAAATTTCGTCGCGATTTCGTCTGAAGTTCGCGTCCTAAGTGCTTGTTGTCATTGGAAAATCCGCTGCATTTCCCTTGACCCACAGGAAACCGGTGCGATAGAGTGGCGCCCCGTGTGAAATAGTGGGAGACAGTGGGCTAGTTAGTGTTCGCTTCGCCTTTTGGCGCGGCTTCACGGGTCCATGTCCGACAAAATCGTGTTCCAGGGCGCTTCTCAACTGACGCTGGATGGCAAGGGTCGCCTTTCGATGCCCGCGCGCCATCGGGATGCGCTTGCCGCGGGTTGCGAGGGCCGGCTCACGCTGACGCGCCACCCGGACGGATGCGTGCTGGTCTATCCGCGTCCCACGTGGGAGGCGCGCCGGCAACAGATCGCGCAGCTGCCGTACGCGGCACGCGCCCTGCAGCGTTTGCTGCTCGGAAGCGCCGTCGATATCGAACTCGACAGCGCGGGCCGGATTCTCGTGTCGGCCGAGCTGCGCGACGCGGCCGGCCTCGAGCGCGACGTGATGCTGCTCGGTATGGGTGCTCACTTTGAACTGTGGGACGTGGCCCGGCTTGGCGAGCAAGAGCGCCAATCGCTCGCCAATGGCCTGCCCGACTCCGCCGCGGACTTCACGTTCTGACGGTGAATGTCGGCCACCTCTCCAGCGGACGCCCACGGGCACCGTTCGGTCCTCGCTGCACAGGCCGTCGCGTACCTGGTCACCGAACGGGATGGCACGTATGTCGATGCCACCTTCGGGCGCGGCGGGCACGCGCGGCTGATCCTGCAGGCACTTGGCCCGGTGGGTCGATTGCTGGCGTTCGACCGGGATCCAGCGGCGGTCGCGGCCGCGGCCGGCATCACGGATCCGCGATTTCACATCGAACACACAGCGTTTTCACGCTTGGAAACGACGCTTGCGGCGCAGGGGATCGATCGTGTGCACGGCGTGCTGCTCGATGTCGGGGTCTCATCACCGCAGATCGACGAGGCGGCGCGCGGTTTCTCCTGGCGCGGCGACGGGCCGCTCGACATGCGGATGGACACCACGCGCGGCGAAACCGCGGCGCAGTGGCTGGCACGGGCTTCGATCGATGAACTCACACAGGTGATCCGCGACTATGGGGAAGAACGGTTTGCTGCATCGATTGCAAAGGCGCTTGTGGCTCGCCGCGAGGCTGGGCGGCCGGTTGCAAGCACCGGCGACCTTGCCGCGGTCGTGGCAGGCGCGATCACCCGCAAGAGCCGCGCGGACGGGGCACAGCATCCGGCCACGCGGACATTTCAGGCTGTACGGATTCACGTCAATCAAGAGCTTGAGGAATTGGCGCTAGCGCTCGAACAGGCGGCGCGTCGACTGCGTACGGGGGGACGTCTGGTCGTCATCAGTTTTCACTCGCTCGAGGATCGCATCGTCAAGCAATTCATCGATGCGCATGCGCATCCGGGCCGTCCGCTGCCTGCCGAGCGCGGACTTCCCCTGCGCGCGGCCGATCTGCCGGCGCCGCGGCTCACATCGTTGGCGCGGGTGCGCGCCGACGAAGAGGAAGTCGCCGCCAATCCGCGCGCCCGTTCAGCGGTGATGCGCGTGGCGGAACGGACGGACGCGCCCTGGCCAGAGGCGACGCGATGATCCGGCGCGCGCTGCTGGTGCTCGCCACGCTGATGCTTTTCGCGTGCGCACTTGGCCTGATCACCGCCCAGCATCGGTCGCGATCGCTGTTCGTCGACCTCGAACGCGCCCAGCAGGAGGCGAAGCAACTCGACGTCGATTACGAACGGCTGACGATCGAACTGGCCCGGCTGTCGCAGCCAGCCTCGGTGGAACGTGCGGCGCAGAGGCTCGGCTTCAAGGCGCCCGATCCAGCGCAGACCGTCTACCTGAATCTGCCGCAGGCGAGCGCGGCCTCTCCGGTTGCGCCAGGAGTCAAACGGTGACGGCTGCCAACGGACGCAGGGCCGGGCGTAGCGCTGGTCGCAATGACCGAGGGTCCGCCGGCCGCGAGCGGGTGGGATTCAACGCCAATCCGCTGCTGATGGTCGCGATTCCCGCGTGGCGCTCGAAGCTGATGCTGTTCGCGCTCTTCGTCGGCTTCGTGGCATTGGGCGGACGGGCGTTCTACCTGATGGGCGGAGTGACGACCGAGTTCCTGCAGCGCCAGGGCGAAGCGCGCTATGCCCGGACGCTCGACGTTCCCGCGACCCGCGGTCGCGTGACGGACCGCAACGGCATCGTGCTCGCGTCATCCGTGCCGGCGCGCGCCGTCTGGGCGATTCCGGAGGATGTGGAGGCGACGCCGGCGCAGATCGCGGAACTGGCCCGTCTGCTCGAAATGAACCCCGGCGAACTGAAGCGGCGACTCGCCAACGACGATCGCAGCTTCGTCTACCTGCGTCGCCAGGTCGATGTCGAGGTGATGGATCGCATCGCGGCACTGAAGATCGCGGGCGTGCACTCGAGCCGGGAGTTCAAGCGGCATTACCCGGAGGGGCCCACCAGCGCACACGTCGTCGGCTTCACCAACGTCGAGGATCGCGGCCAGGAAGGGGTCGAACTGGCGCACGAGCGTGAGCTCGCGGGGCGCGCGGGCAGCCGCCGCGTGATCAAGGACCGGCTCGGGCGCATCGTCGAGGACGACTGGCTGCGCGAGCCGGTCGATGGCCGTGACATCTCGCTCTCGCTCGACAGCCGGGTCCAGTACATCGCCTCGTCGGCGCTCAGGTCGGCGGTGGAGAAGCACCGCGCGAAGGCGGGTGCCGCCATCGTGCTCGATGTGAAGACCGGCGAAGTGCTGGCGCTGGCGAACTGGCCCAGCTACGACCCCAACGCTCGCACGCGGCTCTCCGGCGATGCCATCCGCAACCGCGTGCTGACCGACACCTTCGAGCCCGGTTCCACGATGAAACCGTTCTCGGTGGCGGCGGCCCTGGAGGCCGGCAAAGTGCGTCCCGACACGCGCATCCAGACCGCGCCCGGCAAGCTGACGATCGGTGACCGCACCATCGGCGACGCGCATGCGCACGGCCTGCTGACCGTCGAAGAAGTCGTGGCGAAGTCGAGCAACGTGGGCACTGCCAAGATCGCGCTGGACCTGCCGGCGCAGACGCTGTGGGAGACCTACACTAGCCTCGGCTTCGGCCAGGCGCCGCGCCTGGGATTCCCCGGTGCGGTGGCGGGGCGCCTGCGTCCGGCGAAGACCTGGCGGCCGATCGAGCAGGCGACGATCTCCTATGGCCATGGCGTGTCGGTCACGCTGGTCCAACTGGCGCGCGCCTACACGGTCTTTGCCAACGACGGCCAGCTGGCACCGCTGTCGCTGGTCAGGCTCGACAGCGCACCTCCGATGGTGCAGGTTCTCTCGCCGCCGACAGCGCGCGCGATGCGCAAGATGCTGGAGATGGGAGTCAGCGACGAAGGCACGGCGCCGCTGGCGCGCATCGCCGGCTATCGCGTTGCCGGCAAGACCGGGACGGCCTACAAGATCAAGAACGGCCAGTACGTGAAGGACTACGTGGCAAGCTTTGTCGGGCTTGCACCGGTGTCGGATCCGCGCATCGTCATCGCCGTGATGGTCGACGAGCCCGGCGGTGGCGCCTACTACGGTGGGCAGGTCGCCGCACCGGTCTTCGCACAGATTGCGGGTGCGACCCTGCGCACCCTGCAGGTGGCACCCGATGGTCCGCTCGAGGCGCCCAAGGCTCTGCTGGCGCTGAGGCAGGCCCCGTGAACGCTGCAAACGCCATCAACCCCGGTGTGCGCGCGGCGCTCGACTGGATCGCCTCCCTGCCGCCGCACCAGACGGGGCAACGACACCTGCGCCTCGACAGCCGGTCGATCCAGCCCGGCGATGTCTTCGTCGCCGTCGCGGGCGGAACGTCCGACGGTCGCCGGCATCTCGGTGATGCAACGGCACGCGGCGCCGCCGCCGCGCTGATAGACGCCGACGGCTGGGATGGGGCAGCCGCTTCGATACCGTTGCGCGCGGTGCCGCAACTGCGCCAGCAACTCGGCTCGCTTGCGGCCGAGTACTACGGCCGGCCCAGCGAACGACTGACCTCGGTGGGCGTAACCGGAACCAATGGCAAGACCTCGTGCAGCCAGTGGATCGCGCAGGTCCTGACGCGCGAAGGGCGCCGGTGCGCGGTCATCGGCACCGTCGGTATCGGCTTTCCCGGGGCGCTGGACGCCAGCGACCTGACCACGCCCGATCCGGTATCGCTGCAGCGGGAAGTGCGCAGGCTGCTCGATGCCGGCGCTCAGGCGCTCGCAATGGAAGTCTCGTCGATCGGTCTCGCCCAGCGGCGCGTCGATGGGATGCACTTCGACGTCGCGCTCTTCACGAACCTCACGCGCGACCATCTCGACTTCCACGAGACGATGGAGAAGTACGAGGCGGCCAAGTCCGTGCTGTTCGGCTGGCCCGGCCTGCGCCACGCTGTGATCAACCTCGACGACGAGGCAGGCTGTCGCTTTGCCGTGCTGGCGCGCGACCAGGGCGTGGAGGTCATCGGCTACAGCGCGCGCGGTGACTCGGCGGCACGGCCCATGGCGCCGCGCCTGCTCGCGCACGACGTGCGCGCGACGGCTGGCGGGCTGTCGTTCGAGCTTCGCGCGGACGGAAACGCATGGCCGATCGACGTTGCGCTGGTCGGGCACTTCAACGTCGCGAACCTGCTCGGCGTGATCGGCGCGTCGTACGGCTGCGGCATTCCGTTCGAGGCAGCGGTGGCGGCGCTGCCGCAACTCGCACCGCCGCCGGGCCGCATGCAGCGCGTCGATACGCAATCCGAGCCGCTGGTGATCGTCGATTACGCGCACACGCCTGACGCGCTGACCCAGGCGCTCGAGGCACTCCGGCCCATGGTGCGAGCGAGGAATGGCCTGCTGTGGCTAGTCTTCGGCGCCGGCGGCGACCGGGATCCGGGCAAGCGGGCACCGATGGGCGCGGCCGCAGCGGCGGGTGCCGATGTTGTCGTCGTCACCAGCGATAACCCGCGCACCGAGGATCCCGCGCGAATCGTCGCGCAGGTCGCCTCCGGCGCGCGGGCGGCACGACAGCTGGAGACGGAAGTCGACCGGGCGCAGGCCATTGCGCAGGCCGTGCAGCGCGCCGCACCGAGTGACGTGGTGCTGATCGCCGGCAAGGGCCATGAGGATTACCAGGTCGTCGGGTCCACGAGACTGCCGTTCTCCGACCTGGAACAGGCGCGCGGTGCGCTGGCAAGCCGAGCGCGGGCGACACCATGAGCACACTGATGACAGTCGCCGAGCTGGCGCGCGCTGTCGGCGCTCTCGAAGTGAGGGGCGACGGCCGCATCGCATTTTCCAGCGTCTCGACCGACACACGCACGCTGACGGCGGGTGCACTCTTCGTCGCGCTGCGCGGCGAGCACTTCGATGCCCACGAGTTCGTCGGGGCCGCGCGCGAGCGCGGCGCGGTTGCCGCCGTCGTCGAGCGCACGCTCGACGACAACCTGCCGCAGATCGTCGTTGCCGATGCGCGGCGTGCGCTCGGGCGCGGCGCCGCGCAGTGGCGGGCGCGCTTCGCATTGCCGGTGATCACGGTGGCCGGCAGCAACGGCAAGACCACGGTCACCCAGATGATCGCCGTGATCCTCGCTCAGGCGTTCGGTGAGCGGCACCGGCTGGCCACGCGCGGCAACCTCAACAACGAGATCGGCCTGCCGCTGATGCTGTGGCAGCTCGGTGCGCAGCACAGGGCGGCCGTGTTTGAACTCGGCATGAATCATCCGGGCGAAATTGCCACGCTGGCCGAACTGGCGCGGCCCACCGTTGCGCTGGTGAATAACGCGCAGCGCGAGCATCAGGAGTTCATGCAATCGGTGGAGGCGACGGCCTACGAGAACGGCGAGGTCATCAACGCCCTGCCGCTGTCCACCGAAGGAGTGGCGGTGTTTCCCGCCGACGATCCCTGCTCACCGATCTGGCGCAAGCTCGCCGGTACGCGCCGTGTCATCGACTTCGCACTCGAGGGCGAGGCCGTGATCACGGCGACCCATGCGCTGTCTGTCGACGGTGCGCAGCTCTCGATGGCGACACCGGCCGGTGTGATCGAGGTGGCGCTCGCTGTCACCGGCGTGCACAACGTGCGCAACGCGTTGGCCGCGGCTGCCTGCGCGCTGGCGATCGGCATCGAGCCGCAGGCGATCCGTGCCGGCCTTGCGCGCTTCCGCCCGGTCGGTGGACGCGGTGTGCGCTTGCGCACGCGCGCAGGCGCCTCGCTGATCGACGACAGCTACAACGCCAACCCCGACTCCGTGCGTGCGGCGATCGACCTGCTGGCGGGCTTCGGCGCCCCAAGGGTGCTGGTACTGGGTGACATGGGCGAGGTCGGTGACCGCGGACCCGAGTTTCACCGCGAAGTCGGACTGCACGCGCGCGCACGAGGCATCGAGTCGCTTTATGCGCTGGGAACGATGACGAAGGAGACGGTCGCCGCGTTCGGACCAGGCGCGCAGCACTTCGACGACCTGGAGGCGCTTCTCAGAGCCCTGATGCCCCGCCTGAACGCTGCGACCACCGTGCTGGTCAAGGGTTCGCGCTTCATGCGGATGGAACGCATTGTGACGTCGTTGACTGAATCAGAACCAGGCCTGGCCGGGGGAGCGCACTAGTGCTGCTGGAACTCTTCGATTGGCTGGCACGCGACATCCGGGCCTTCAACGTCTTCTCCTACCTGACGCTGCGCGCCGTGCTCGCGGCCGCGACTGCGCTGTTGATCGGGCTGGCGGCCGGGCCGAGTGTGATCCGCCGGCTGACCGAACTGAAAATCGGACAGGCCGTGCGCAGCGACGGACCGCAGACGCACTTGGCCAAGACGGGCACGCCGACGATGGGCGGGGCGTTGATCCTGATTTCGATCGGCATCACGACGCTGCTGTGGGCCGACCTTTCCAACCGCTTCATCTGGGTCGTGCTGATCGTCACCCTCGGGTTCGGCTGGATCGGCTGGGTCGATGACTATCGGAAGGTCGTGCATCGCAATCCGAAGGGTATGAGCGCGAAGGAGAAGTACTTCTGGCAGTCGCTGATCGGTCTGGCTGCAGCGTTCTACCTGGCGTTCGCGATCGCGGCGCCGTCGACGGACAAGGTCTGGTCGCTGATGGTGCTGTGGGTGCAGCAGGGCTTTTACATCGACCTGCCGCCGCGTTCCGACCTGCTGGTGCCGTTTTTCAAGAACGTGGCCTATCCGCTCGGCGTGTTCGGTTTCGTCGCCCTTTCGTATCTCGTCATCGTCGGCACCAGCAACGCCGTGAACCTCACCGACGGCCTCGATGGCCTGGCGATCATGCCAACGGTGATGATCGGTGCCGCGCTCGGCGTGTTCGCCTATGTCATCGGTCGTGCCGACTTCGCGCGCTACCTGCTGTTTCCGTACATCCCGGGCGCGGGCGAGCTGGTGATCATCTGCGGCGCGATCGCCGGCGCTGGACTCGCCTTCCTGTGGTTCAACGCCTACCCCGCCGAAGTCTTCATGGGCGACGTCGGCGCGCTCGCGCTCGGCGGCGCGCTCGGCACGATCGCAGTCATCACGCGGCAGGAGATCGTGCTCTTCATCATGGGCGGCGTGTTCGTCGTCGAGACCGTGTCCGTGATGATGCAGGTGGCCTACTTCAAGTGGACCAAGGGTCGCCGCATCTTCCGCATGGCGCCGCTGCATCACCACTTCGAACTGTCGGGGTGGAAGGAGACGCAGGTGGTGGTCAGGTTCTGGATCATCAGCATGATGCTGGTGCTGGTCGGACTTTCAACGCTGAAGATTCGATGAGCGCAGCGCAGAACCGTTTCAAGCAAGCTCGCGCCGCAGGGCGGAGCCCGCAGGCTCGTACCTGCGCAGCGCAGAACCGTTTCAAGCAAGCTCGCGCCGCAGCGCGCAGCGCGGAGGCTCCGTGACGCAAGCGCTCGTCCTCGGGCTCGGAAACAGCGGTCTTGCGATGGCGCGCTGGCTGGCGCGCAACGGGTGGTCGGTGCACGTCGCTGACACCCGTGCGCAGCCGCCGCAGCTCGAAGCCCTGCAGCGCGACTGTCCCCGGGCGGAGTTTTCCGGCGGCGAGTTCAACGAAGCGCTGCTGGCTGACGTCGGACTCGTCGCGCTCTCGCCTGGCCTTTCGCCCACACGGTCGTCGGCAGCGCCACTGCTCAAGGAGGCACGCCGGCGCAGTGTCGAGGTCGTCGGCGAGATTGAACTCTTTGCGCGCGAGCTGGCCCGGCTCAGTAACGAGCGGGGCTATGCGCCCCGCGTGCTCGGAGTTACCGGTACCAACGGCAAGACGACGACCACGCGCCTGGCGGGCCTGCTGGTCGAACGTTGCGGGCGCAGGGTCGCGGTCGCCGGGAACATCTCGCCCGCGGCGCTCGATGAACTGGCGGCGCGGCTGGATGCCGACGCATTGCCGGACGTCTGGGTGCTCGAGCTGTCGAGTTTCCAGCTGGAGACGACGACGAGCCTTGCCTGCGATGCGGCAGCGGTGCTCAACGTGACGCAGGACCATCTGGACTGGCACGGCTCGATGGAGGCGTACGCGAAAGCAAAGGAAAAGATCTTCGGGCCCCACACGGTGCGCGTGCTGAATCGCGATGACCCGGTCGTGGCAGCCATGACGGGGCGCAAGGCAACCATCGTGACCTTCGGATCGGACGTGCCGGCACAGCCCGAGGCGTTCGGTCTTGTGCACGAAGGCGGCATGAGCTGGCTGGCCTGGGCGGAAGACACGAGCCTGCCGACCCGCAGGCGCAAGGCGGCCGCCGAACTGCCGGGAGTCGTGCCTGAAATCCATGTCCACCGGCTGATGCCGGTCGATGCGCTGCGCATTCGCGGCCGGCACAACGCGCTCAATGCGCTGGCGGCGCTGGCGCTCGCGCGCGCGGTCGGACTGCCGCTGGCACCGATGCTGCACGCCTTGCGGGAGTACGCGGGCGAGCCGCACCGGGTCGAACTCGTGGCAACCCTGGCCGGTGTCGAGTATTACGACGACAGCAAGGGAACCAATGTCGGCGCCACTGTCGCAGCTCTTGAAGGCCTCGGGGCCGAAGGGCGTCGCCTGGTCGCCATTTTGGGCGGGGATGGCAAGGGGCAGGACTTCGCGCCGCTTGTCGTGCCGGTGGCGCGTCATGTGCGGGCGGCTGTGCTGATCGGGCGCGATGGCGCGGCGATCCGCGCCGTGCTGGCCGCTGCGGCGCCCGCAGTCGGGCTGATCGACGCAGACACGCTGCCGGAGGCCGTGCAGTGTGCTGCGGCCGCGGCGCAGAGCGGCGACGCGGTGATCCTTTCGCCCGCCTGCGCCAGCCTCGACATGTTCCGTGACTACCGGCACCGGGCGGAGGTCTTTGTCGCGGCGGTGCGCGAACTTGCCGCTGAGGCCGGGCAGCCATGTTGAAGCGCTGGTGGGCTGGTCTGCAGCGCGCGAAGGGCAATCGCACGCGTTCAGTCGCACGTGATGGCGGCGGCGCCGTGCTGGCGCTGGCCGGGCTCGGTGGTGCCGGACTCGAGAAGGCATCGCACGAGACACTGCCACTCGTCGACCGGACGCTGATGGGAGTGGTCGCGTTGCTCATCATGATCGGCACCGTCATGGTGTACTCCGCCTCGATCTCACTGGCCGATTCGCCGCGTTTCAACGTCGCGCCCACGCACTTCCTGGTGCGCCATCTGTTCGCACTCTCGATCGCGCTCTGTGCGGCGATCGTGGCCTTCCAGATTCCGATGGCGACCTGGCAGCGCGCCGCGCCCTGGCTCTTCGTGGCAGCGCTGTGCCTGCTGGTGCTCGTGCTCATCCCGGGCGTCGGCAAGGGCGTCAACGGCGCCAAACGCTGGATCCCGCTCGGCTTCCTCAACCTGCAGCCGTCGGAGCTGATGAAGGTCGCGTGCGTGCTGTACGCCGCGAACTTCACCGTGCGCAAGCAGGACTACATGCACGACTTCGCCAAGGGATTTCTGCCGATGGCGATCGTCATGGGCGCGATCGGCGCGCTGCTGCTGTTGCAGCCCGACCTGGGTGCGTTCGGCGTCATCGTCGCGATCAGCATGGGCATCCTGTTCCTGGGCGGTGTCAACGGCAAGCTGTTCACCGGCATCAGCGCCGCGCTGACGAGTGCATTCATGCTCGTGATCTGGCTCTCGCCGTGGCGGCGTGACCGGATCTTTGCCTATCTCGATCCCTGGTCAGAGGCCAACGCGCTCGGCAAGGCCTACCAGCTGTCGCACTCGCTGATCGCTTTCGGCCGTGGCGAGTGGTTTGGCGTCGGTCTCGGCGCGAGCGTCGAAAAACTGCACTACCTGCCCGAAGCGCACACGGACTTCATCCTCGCGGTGCTTGGCGAGGAACTCGGCCTCGTGGGCGTGCTCGTCGTCGTCGTGCTTTTCTACTGGCTGGTCAAGCGCGCCTTCGAAATTGGACGCCAGGCCATCGCTCTCGAACGCACCTTCGCGGGCCTCGTGGCGCAAGGGATCGGACTCTGGCTCGGCGTTCAGGCGTTCATCAACATGGGTGTGGCCACGGGTCTGCTGCCGACGAAGGGCCTGACGCTGCCGCTGATGAGCTATGGCGGATCGGCGTTGCTGTCGACACTGGTCGCCATCGCCATCCTGCTGCGCGTCGACAGGGAAAGCAGAATTCTCATGCGTGGAGGTCGCGCATGAGAATTCTGATTTGTCGCAGCCCCATGCCAGTTCCAGCCGGCCTGAAGTCCACCGGTGTGCACTCCCGCAGACAGAGCGATTGCGCCGAAGGCGCGATGCGTGGAGGCCGGCCGTGAGCCATCTCGTCGTCGTGGCCGCAGGCACGGGTGGGCACGTGATGCCGGGTCTCGCGGTGGCCGAGGCGCTGCGCGGGCGTGGCTGGTCGGTCAGCTGGCTCGGAACGAAGACCGGCATGGAGCGCGGCCTGGTCGAGCGCCATGGCATCGACTTCGATGCGATTGACTTCAGCGGGCTGCGCGGCAAAGGACTGAAGACCTTGCTGCTCGGTGGCTTCCTGCTGCTGCGCGCCCTGTGGCAGAGCCGCCGCCTGCTGCGCGCGCGGGCGCCGCAGGTCGTGTTCTCGACAGGCGGCTACGTGGCGGTGCCGGCGGGCCTCGCAGCCGGCTCGCTGGGCGTGCCTTTGGTCCTTATGAATGCAGACGCAGGGTCGTTGCTCTCCACTCGCCTGCTGACGCCGCTGGCGGCAGGCGTGCTGTGCGGTTTCGACGGCGACGCCGCGGCGGCCGCGGGCGACAAGGGTCTCGTCACCGGTAATCCGATGCGAGCCGAGATCGCATCGATTGCATCGCCCGAGCAGCGCTTTGCCGGGCGAGCGGGCCCAGTCCGGCTGCTCGTCGTCGGCGGCAGTCTCGGAGCACGTGTACTGAACGAAGCGGTGCCGTCCGCGCTTGCGCTTATCCCGGCGGAGCGCCGTCCGCGCGTGTTGCACCAGTGCGGCGCCGGGAACGTGGAGAACGTGCAACGTGCCTACGCCGAGGCCGGCGTCGACGCGGAAGTGGTTCCGTTCATCGACGACATGGCGCCACGCTATGCGGAGGCCGATGTCGTTGTCTGCCGCGCCGGCGCAATCACCGTGACGGAACTGGCCGTGGCGGGCGTCGCCAGCGTGCTCGTGCCGCTCGTCGTCTCAACGACGCAGCACCAGCGCACCAACGCCGAGTTCCTTGCGGCGCGTGGTGCCGCCATGCATCTGCCGCAGGTCGAACTGACCGCCGCACGGCTGGCCGGCCTGCTCGATGGTCTGACGCGCGAACGGCTGCTGTCAATGGCGGAAGCCGCACGCGCGCTCGGCCGGCCGGATGCCACCGCGACCGTTGCCGCGGTCATCGAGAAGGTGGCGGCATGAAGCACGCCGTCAAACACATCCACTTCGTCGGCATCGGAGGCTCAGGCATGAGCGGCATCGCCGAGGTCCTGCTGACGCTGGGATACAAAGTCAGTGGATCGGACGTTGCGCGCAATGCGGCAACCAACCGGCTGGCGCAACTTGGCGCTGCCATCGCCCAGGGCCACGCCGCTGATCACATCGCGGGCGCCGACGCGGTCGTCATCTCGACGGCGGTATCGCCGAGCAATCCCGAAGTCGTCGCGGCGCGGGCGAAGCGCGTCCCGGTCGTGCCGCGCGCCGTCATGCTGGCCGAGCTGATGCGGCTGAAGCAGGGCATCGCGATCGCCGGCACGCATGGCAAGACAACAACCACCAGTCTGGTCGCCAGCGTGCTGGCAGCCGGGGGGCTCGACCCGACTTTCGTCATTGGCGGCCGGCTGAACTCTGCCGGCGCGAACGCGCGCCTCGGCAGCGGCGAGTACATCGTGGTCGAGGCCGACGAATCGGACGCCTCGTTCCTGAACCTGGCGCCGGTCGTCGCGGTCGTGACGAACATCGACAACGACCACATGGAGACCTACGGCCACGACTTCACGCGGCTGAAGCAGGCGTTCATCGAGTTCCTCGGTCACCTTCCATTCTATGGCGCGGCCGTGCTGTGCATCGATGACGCCAATGTGCGGGACATCCTGCCTTTCATCTCCAAGCCGATCGTCAGCTACGGCTTCGCGGCCGAAGCACAGGTCCGGGCGGTCGATGCCGTGGCGGCCGGTACGCAGATGCGATTCACGGTGCTGCGTGAGAACGCGACCCCGCTGCCGGTCGTCCTGAATCTGCCGGGGCTGCACAACGTGGCCAATGCGCTGGCGGCGATCGCTGTCGGGACCGAACTCGATGTGCCGGATGCCGCCATCGTCGAGGCGCTTGCCAGCTTCACCGGCGTCGGGCGCCGCTTCGCACGTCATGGCGACGTGCCGGCGCCAGGAGGCGGAACCTACACGCTGGTGGACGACTACGGGCATCACCCCGTCGAGATGGCCGCAACGCTGGCAGCGGCGCGTGGCGCATTTCCCGGCCGTCGGCTGGTACTCGCGTTCCAGCCGCATCGCTACACGCGGACACGCGACTGCTTCGAGGATTTCGTCAAGGTGCTGTCGACCACCGACGTGCTGCTGCTTGCCGAGGTCTACCCGGCAGGTGAGGTGCCGATCGTCGCGGCCGACGGCCGTTCGCTCGCGCGTGCGCTGCGGGTGGCCGGCAAGGTCGAGCCGATCTTCGTCGAGGCAATCGAGGAGCTGCCTGCCGCGTTGAACGACATTGTGCGCGACGGCGATGTCGTCATCACGATGGGTGCAGGGTCGATCGGGCAGGTGCCGGCGCGCCTCAGCGGCGGAGGCGCGGAATGAGCCCATCCAGTGTCAACTTCGGCAAGGTTGGCGTGTTGCTCGGCGGCCGTTCGTCCGAGCGCGAGGTCTCGCTGATGTCGGGTACCGGCGTGCTCAACGCGCTGCGCAGTAGCGGCGTGGACGCGCATCCCTTTGACCCCGGCAAGCAGTCGCTCGCCGAACTCGAGTCGGCCCGGTTCGATCGTGTCTTCATCGCGCTGCACGGGCGTGGCGGCGAGGACGGCACCATCCAGGGCGTGCTCGAGACGCTGCGCGTTCCCTACACGGGCAGTGGCGTCCAGGCTTCGGCCATCGCGATCGACAAGCACACGACAAAGCAGATCTGGCTGCAGTCGGGCATACCGACGCCGGTCTATCGCATCGGCCATGCCGGTGCCGACTGGATGCGCGTCGTCGCCGAACTCGGCGACCAGTTGATCGTCAAGCCCGCACGCGAAGGATCGACGATCGGAATCACCAAGGTCACGCGCCACGACCACAACGAACTGGCACTGGCGTTCGAAGAGGCCTCCCGCTACGACGCCGATGTCCTGATCGAACAGTTGATCGCGGGGCGCGAGCTGACCTGCGCCATTCTCGGTGAGGGTGCGGCGGCCGAAGCGCTGCCGCTGATCGAGATCCGCGCTCCCGAGGCCAACTACGACTATCACCATAAGTATTTCAGCGACGACACGAAGTACCTCTGCCCCGCGCCGGTCGAGGCCGATGTCGCGGCCCGGATCACGGAGCTCAGCCTGCGTGCCTACCGTGCGCTCGGTGCGCGTGGCTGGGGACGTATCGACGTGATGTTGCGTGCGGACGGCGCGCCGTTCCTGCTCGAACTCAACACGTCGCCGGGCATGACCGGGCACTCGCTGGTGCCCATGGCGGCGCGTGCAGTCGGGATCAGCTATGAGGATCTCGTGCTGCGCATCCTCGCGCTGGCGACGCTCGATGACCGGAGGGCCACGTGACGGGCGTGCGCCTGATGAACTTCGCGGCGCTCGCCGCGCTGCTGCTGGCGATGGTGCTGCTGCTGTCGGCCGCGGCGCGCTGGGTGGCGCAGCGCCCGGCCTTCGACTTCAAGCGCATCGAAGTGCGTGGCGACCTGCAGCACGTCACCGCGGCATCGGTCCGTGCGGCGATTGCCGGGCGGCTGAAGGGCAACTATTTCACGATCCGGCTCGATGAGGCGCGACGACTGCTCGAAACCGTGCCCTGGGTCGCGCAGGCGTCGGTGCGGCGTATCTGGCCGGATCGTCTGCAAGTGACGCTGCGCGAACATCGCGCGCTCGGCGCCTGGAACGACGGCCGGCTGCTCTCCGACCGCGGGGAGCTCTTTGTCGCCAACGTGGCCGAGGCGGAAATCTACGGACCGCTCCCAGCCTTTTCCGGACCGGATGCGCTGGCGCGCGACGTTGCGACCCGCTACTACGACTTCGCGGCACAGCTCGCGGCGCTCTCGCTGAGTGTCGATGGCATCGATGTTTCCGATCGTCGGTCCTGGGCTGTGGAGGCGAGTGGCACGGGACTGGCGACCAGAGTCGAGCTTGGGCGTGAAGACAGCGCCGGCGCCCTGCAGCAGCGCCTCACCGACGTCGTCGCGGCCTACCCGATGGTGGTTGCGCGCGTCGGCGGCCCGCCGGCCCGCATCGACGCCCGCTATGCCAACGGATTCGCCGCCTCCACTCCCGCGCGCCCCAACGATCCGAGAGCCCGCTGATCCATGAGAACAGAAACCAAAGACCTGATCGTTGGACTCGATATCGGCACCTCCAAGGTCGTCGTCGCCGTGGCGGAGGCCCTGCCGGACGGACGCTTCCAGGTCATCGGCCTCGGCCAGGCGGCCTCGCAGGGTCTGCGCAAGGGCGTCGTCGTCAACATCGAGTCCACCGTGCAGTCGATCCGCCGCGCGCTGGAGGAAGCCGAGCTGATGGCGGCCTGCCAGATCAAGGACGCCTTCACCGGCATCGCCGGCAGCCACATCAAGAGCTTCAACTCGAGCGGCATGGTCGCGATCAAGGACCGCGAGGTCTCGGCCGGTGACGTCGGGCGCGTCATCGAGACCGCCAAGGCCATTCATATCCCGACCGACCAACAGGTGCTGCACGTGCTGACGCAGGAGTTCATCGTCGACGGCCAGGAAGACATCCGCGAGCCGATTGGCATGAGCGGGGTACGTCTCGAGGTGCGAGTACACATCGTGACCGGCGCAGTGAGCGCCGCGCAGAACATCATCAAGTGCGTGCGACGCTGCGGACTCGAGGTGCAGGATCTCATCCTGCAGCCGCTGGCGTCATCGCTTTCGGTGCTCTCGGCCGACGAGAAGGAGCTCGGCGTCGCCCTGGTGGACATCGGCGGCGGCACCAGCGACATCGCCATTTTCACGGGCGGCGCAATCCGTCACACCGCGATCATCCCGATCGCCGGCGACCAGATCACGAACGACATCGCGATGGCGCTGCGCACGCCGATTCCCGATGCCGAGGAGATCAAGGTCCGATGGGGCGTGGCCAAGGAAGTGCTGGCTGATCCCAACGAGAAGATCGAGATCCCCGGACTCGGCGATCGCGGCCCCCGCCTGCTGTCGCGGCAGGCACTGGCCGCGGTCATCGAACCGCGCGTCGAGGAGCTCTTCACGCTGACGCAGCAGGTGATTCGCGAGTCGGGTTACGAGGAACTGCTGTCGTCCGGGATCGTGCTGACGGGGGGCACGAGCCTGCTGCCCGGCATCACCGAGCTCGCCGAAGACGTCTTCCTGAAGCCTGCGCGCATTGGCTGGCCGCAGTACGACGGCTCGCTCGCGGATGTTGTCAAGAACCCGCGCTTTGCGACGGCAATGGGACTACTGGTCGAGGCGGATTCGCAGCGCCGCCGCGGCCGCAAGATCGCGCAGCAGACCGGTTCGTTCAAGCAGACGTTCAAGAGGATGAAGGAATGGATCGTCGGAAACTTCTAGGCTTCGCAAGCGGTGTACGCGACGCTGCGCGTCGCACGTGCACCGCTTGCGCTCGAGTTAGCGCGGCCGCCTTCGGGCGGCCGGGCGACGGCCGCGGAAATGTGAGCTTGATTCGCTTGCGCGAATCAAGCTGCGGAGACGCTGGAACTGTGAGCGGAGCGTTCGCAGCTCAAGGTCGTCCGTTCGTGGCTTTTGTAGGCGCGAGCCGCGCCGAGCCGCCTCAAGCGGCTCGCGCTATCCAAGAAACGTACGGCGTGCACGTGCGAGCCGAAGGCTCGCGTACACGCCGTGCGCCCACTGAAGCGGGCAATGCCAAGCGCGTTGGTGCAGTTGCGCTTTTGGCCTTGCGCGTTTCGCATTGATGCAGCAACCAAACCCAGGAGCAGGAGAGCACTATGAGTTTTGAGATTCTGGAAACCGAAACCCGCGGGACGGTCATCAAGGTGGTGGGCGTCGGCGGTGCCGGCGGCAACGCCGTCGAGCACATGATCCGGCGCGGCGTGCAGGGCGTGGAGTTCATCTGCGCGAACACCGATCACCAGGCGCTGGCGCGCTCGTCTTCGAAGAACGTGCTGCAACTGGGCAAGACCGGCCTCGGGGCGGGCAGCCGTCCCGAAGCGGGCCGGCAGGCCGCCGAAGAGGCGCGTGACCGCATCGCCGATGAATTGCGCGGTGCGCACATGGTGTTCATCACCGCCGGCATGGGAGGCGGCACCGGCACCGGCGCCGCGCCGGTTGTCGCCGAGATCGCGAAGGAACTCGGATTGCTGACTGTCGCCGTCGTCTCAAAGCCGTTCGAGTTCGAAGGTCCCAAGCGCCAGAAAGTGGCGGAAGCCGGACTCGCCGAACTCGAGTCGTCGGTCCACTCGCTGATCGTCATCCTCAACAACAAGCTCGAGGAGGTGATGGGCGAAGACGCCGAAATGGCCGACTGCTTCCGCGCCGCGGACGACGTGCTGCACAACGCCTGTGCCGGCATCGCCGAGATCATCAATGTGCCGGGCCTCGTGAACGTCGATTTCGAAGACGTGAAGACCGTCATGAGCGAGCACGGCAAGGCGATGATGGGCACGGCCACCGCATCGGGCCTGGACCGCGCGCGTATCGCCGCCGAGCAGGCTGTTGCAAGTCCGCTGCTCGAGGGTGTCGACCTTTCGGGTGCGCGTGGCGTTCTCGTCAACATCACCGCCTCGCAGTCGCTCAAGATGAAGGAAACGCGCGAGGTGATGAACACGATCCGGGCCTTTGCGGCCGAGGATGCGACGGTCATCTTCGGCACGGTGTGCGATGAAGCCATCGGCGACGAATTGCGCGTGACGGTCGTCGCGACAGGCCTCGGCAGGGCGGCCTCGAAGAAGCAATCCACCCCGTTCACGGTCGTGCGCACCGGCACGGACAATGCGCCGCTGATGGTGGCGCCGGGCAAGGACGGCGGTGCAGCCACGTCGGACTACAGTCACCTCGACACTCCGGCGGTCTGGCGCTCGCGCGACTCCGCCCAGCAGCGCGTGACGGCGCTCGAGGACAGCGGCAGCGACCGCTACGACATTCCGGCGTTTCTTAGGAAGCAGGCGGACTAGGGTTGGCGTCGCGAATGTACGCACGGCCCGGCGCAGCCGGGCCGTGCACGTGCATTCGCTCCGGAAGAGTTAGTCGGCTGCGCTTCGGAGCGGCCGGGCGCTCCGACGAAGTCGAAAGGCGGGCACTCCACCCCGCGATGCGCCTTGCAGTGCCGGAATTTCCTTGCCCTCCTCGCCGGGCGAGGACGGTACGGGGAGGAGTGCTCGATTCCCTCTCGCTTGGCGAGAGGGCCGGGGAGTGTGCCGTGCAGTTGAAAGTCGGCGGAGCGCGCGGCTGCTCCGGAGCGCAGCCGACGGATCCTAGTCTTTGCCGATGCACGTGCGACCCGAAGGATCGCGTACATCGGCAACGAGATTTCTATACGCATGCCACGTTGCATGCCCGATGAGCGGAACGGCGACCACCAGTCCGACGAAGAACGTTGCGATGCCAATGCCGATGATGGCCACGATCAACAACGCCCAGATCGCCAGCGGCAGGGGATTGGTGAAAAGCGCCCGTACGCTCGTCAGCGCGGCGACGATGGTGTCGGTGCCGCGGTCGAGCATCATCGGCACCGATACGACGCTGACGGCGAACACGATGCCGGCGAACAGTGCCCCGACCGCGAAGTAGGTCAGCAGAAAATCGACATGCTCGACGGACACAACCTGCGCAACGAAACTCTTCAGGGTCGGCATTCCACTGGAAAAGAACAGCGCGAACGTCACCAGCGACGCGCGGGCCCAGACCAGCATGATGACCGTCAGCACCAGCGAAAACAGGCTGAAGGCGCCCAGGTTTGCACGCCAGGCCATTGTCGTATCGGCGAAGCGGGCGGCGCCGTCGCGTTCAAGCCGGCGACTGATGTCGTAAAGACCTGTTGCCAGAAACGGTCCGACGAGCAGGAAGCCCGCTGTCAGCGCCGACGTGAGTTCATAGGCATTGCGAAAGACGAGCGCGATGAGGCCACCCATCAGTGCGAAGACGACGCCGTACGCGAGGCTCGCGGCCGGGGCGCGCCGGAGGTCCTGCAATCCGTGCGCAAGCCACCCGAGCGCTGCGAAGGGGCCGACGGTACGGATCGCCGGGAACGGCGTCCGAATGACGACGGCTTGACCGGGGTTGGCGTCCGGCGGGGAAGCAGGGGGCTCGGAAAGTTGTGACACGGGAGCGTGGGGAAGTGAGGGAGTCGGCAGCGTGCGGGATTCTCAGGCCCGCGACTCACGAAAGCTCGCCGCAGTGCACAAGGAGACGGATAAAATGACGCCATGCTGAAACAGCGCACTCTCAAGCAACTGGTTCGCGCGGTCGGAATCGGACTGCACAGCGGCACCAAGGTGACCCTGGTGCTGCGACCCGCTGCGGCCGAAACGGGCATCGTGTTCCGACGGGTGGATCTTGATCCGCCGGTCGACATCAAACTTTCGGCGGCCGCGGTCGTCGATACGCGCATGGCCACGACCATCGGGCGCGACAGCGTCCGCATCGCGACGATCGAGCACCTGATGAGCGCGCTCGCCGGGCTGGGCATCGACAACTGCTACATCGATGTCGACGCCGCCGAAATCCCGATCATGGACGGCAGCGCGGCGAGCTTCGTATTCCTGCTCCAGTCGGCTGGCGTCGAGGAACTCAACACGCCAAAACGGTTCGTGCGCGTGCTGCGGCCGGTCGAGGTCGTCGAGGGCGACAAGTGGGCGCGACTGGAGCCTTTCTTCGGCTATCGGCTGAAGTTCTCGATCGACTTCAAGCACCCGGCGATCGATTCGACCGAGCAGGTGGTCGAAGTGGACTTCGCGCGCGACTCCTATGTCAAGCAGGTCTCGCGTGCACGAACGTTCGGCTTCGTGAACGAGGTCGAGGCCCTGCGGGCAGCCGGGCTCGCCATGGGTGGCAACTTCGAAAACGTCATCGTGATGGACGAATACCGCGTCCTTAACACCGACGGGCTGCGTGCCGGCGACGAGTTCGCCAAGCACAAGGTCCTGGACGCGATCGGTGACCTTTCGGCGCTGGGCCGCCCGCTCTTGGCGAGCTACGTAGCCCACAAGTCGGGCCATGCGATCAACAACCGGCTGCTGCGGGCTCTGCTGGCCGACGAAGCGGCGTACGAAATCGTTACTTTCGAAGACGACGCCACCGCGCCCGCGGCCTATCGGCTGCAGCCGGAACTTGCCTGACGCCGCTAGCTTCGCTCGCGTCGCCGGTTAAGGGTCGCCGCGAGGCGCCTCAGTGCACTCTGGAGGGCCGACGCCGGCAAGTGTTCAGCCGCTGCCTGCACCGCCGCGGCGCCTCGTGCGGTCACAGGGGGGTAATCCAACCCGGGACTTGAGGGCCCCGCCGTACCTTGTCCGGGGTAGGTCGTGTTGCCGGCTTGTACACGGGTTTTCATCTCGTAGACTTGCATGCCATGGGAGACGAGTTCGGCAAGCAGGCGCGGTGCGGCCTGCCGCAGCTTGGCTGCCTCAGCGGCGGAATCGACGGCGATCCACAAGACGCCTTCCCGCAGCTCGCAGCAGCCGGGCTTGAGCAGGTCGAGGCCCGGAGCAACCGAGCGGGCCAGCGGGGCGAGCACGCGGCTGATCGCCTGCGATGTTTCCCACCGCGCGAGGAGTGATGAGGCTTCAGGCGTGTCGTGCAGGGCGGCCGCCACCAGGCGTGCCGGGCTAGCCATGGACAAACCAGCGCGGCCAGTTGACGGGTCGCGCGAAGGGGTAAGGGGAGAAATTGCAGATCATCCTGGTCGACCGGCGACTGTCACGCGCGCGCACGATTACGCTCAAGACGCAGCACCTCGTGGCCGTGGCGGTGCTGGCGCTGCTGTCGGTGGTCGTCGTCTCCACGCTCTTTTCCCTCCTGACCGTGCGCGCCGCCTCGGCGTTCCCGGTGCCGTTCGTGTCCGATGTTATCGCCTTCGTGACGCGCGACGAGGCGTTGCGCAAGGAGCAGTACGTGCGCGACAACGTCTCGGCGATGACGCGGAAGCTGGGTGAAGTCCAGGCCCAGCTTCTCAGGCTGGACGTGCTGGGCGAGCGCGTGGCCAGGGCAGCCGGCATCCGGCCGGAAGAGTTCCGCTTTCGCGAACTTCCTGCGCGCGGCGGGCCGCTCGGCAGCGTGATGAGCTTCAGTGACCTGGACAGCGAACTGCAGCAACTTACACGCAGCGTCGAGCAGCGCTCCGACTATCTCTCGGTGGTGGAAGCAGAGCTGCAGGCCAAGAAAGTCCGCAGCGCGCTGCTGCCGGGCAGCCAGCCCGTGTCGGACGGCTTTGTAGGGTCAGGCTATGGGTGGCGCACTGATCCGTTCACCGGAGAAATGACCCGGCACGAAGGTATCGACTTTGCGGCGCCGCTGGGTACTCCGGTCCACGCGGCGGCGGGAGGAGTCGTCGTGCTCGCCGAGCACCACCCGATCTGGGGCAATTTTGTCGAAATCGATCACGGGAACCAGCTGTTGACGCGCTATGCCCACGCCAGTCGGCTGGCCGTCGCGCCGGGCGACCTGGTCAAGCGCGGGCAGAAGATCGCCGAGGTCGGCAGTACCGGTCGCTCCACGGGGCCGCATCTGCACTTCGAAGTCCACCACCGGGGCGTCGCCCAGAACCCCTCCCGGTTCCTGTTCGCCGAAGGCGGGCCTCTGCAGCAACCCGCCACCGGAGCCGGGAAAGTCGACCTGAAAGCCCTTGCAGCGGCCGCCGGCGCCCGCAATTAGGTCCTTTGGCGGTGTCAGGCGGGGTCCGACCCCTGTGACATAATTTTCGCTTTGCGCAACGCGGACTGGCCTCGAGCCTTCGCGAGCGATCACTTCTGGGCGGCGTCGCGCCATCGCGACCCGTGTCTCGCATGATTTCCGGCTTTCTCACGAAGATTTTCGGCAGCCGCAACGAGCGGTTGCTCAAGACCTACCAGCGCAATGTCGAGCGCATCAACTCGCTCGAAGCGCAGATGTCGGCGCTGTCGGACGAGGCGCTGCGCGCCAAGACCGACGAGTTTCGCGGCCGCGTGGTCGCGGGGGAGGAACTCGATGCGCTGCTGCCGGAGGCCTTCGCGGTGGTCCGCGAGGCTGCGAAGCGCACCCTCGGCATGCGCCACTTTGATGTCCAGTTGGTCGGCGGCATGGTGCTGCACTCCGGCAAGATCGCCGAAATGCGGACGGGCGAGGGCAAGACGCTGGTGGCGACGCTGCCCGCGTACCTGAATGCGCTGGCGGGCAAGGGCGTGCACATCGTCACCGTCAACGATTACCTGGCCAGTCGCGATGCCGAGTGGATGGGCAAGGTCCACAAGTTTCTCGGCATGTCGGTGGGTGTGATCCTGACCCAGCAGGCGAACGAGGAAAAGCGTGCCGCCTATGCGGCCGACATCACCTACGGAACGAACAACGAGTTCGGCTTTGACTACCTGCGCGACAACATGGAGTACTCGGTCGCGGACCGACGCCAGCGCGGGCTCAACTATGCGATCGTCGACGAAGTCGACTCAATCCTGATCGACGAAGCGCGCACGCCGCTGATCATCTCCGGTCCCGCCGAGGACCACACCGATACCTACGTCCGCATCAACGAAGTGCCCAAGCTGCTGACGCGGCAGCCCGACGAAAAGGGCGAAGGCGACTTCTGGGTCGACGAGAAGGCGCACCAGGTGCACATCTCGGAAGCTGGCCACGAAAAGCTGGAAGGCATCCTGAGCCGGATGGGCCTGCTGAGCGAAGGCGAGAGCCTGTATGCCCCGGGCAACATCATCCTGATGCACCATTTGAATGCCGCGCTGCGCGCGCACACGCTGTTCCACCGCGACCAGCAATACGTCGTGCAGAACAACGAAGTGGTGATCGTCGACGAGTTCACGGGACGACTGATGCCGGGCCGCCGCTGGTCGGAGGGCCTGCACCAGGCGGTCGAGGCCAAGGAAGGCGTCAAGATCCAGGCCGAGAACCAGACCTACGCCAGCATCACGTTCCAGAACTACTTCCGCATGTACGGCAAGTTGGCCGGCATGACGGGAACGGCTGACACCGAGGCCTACGAGTTCCAGGAGATCTACCGGCTCGAAACCGTGGTGATCCCGACCCATCGTCCGATGATCCGGATCGATTCCCAGGATAAGGTCTATCGCACGCTCAAGGAGAAGTACGCCGCGATCCGCGAGGACATCAAGGATTGCTACGAGCGCGGACAGCCGGTGCTGGTGGGCACGACATCGATCGAGAATTCGGAACTGCTGTCCGGGCTCCTGAAGCAGGACGCCCTGCCGCACCAGGTGCTGAATGCCAAGCAGCACGCCAGGGAAGCCGAAATCGTGGCGCAGGCGGGCCGGCCGAAGATGATCACGATCGCGACCAACATGGCGGGTCGCGGCACCGACATCGTGCTCGGAGGCAACGTCGAAAAGCAGGTGCAGTTCGTCGAGGCCGACGAGGCCATCCCGGCGGACCAGAAACAGGCGCGCATCGACAAGCTGCGCAACGAGTGGCAGTCCCTGCACGACCACGTCGTCGGCGCCGGCGGGCTGAAGATCATCGGCTCCGAGCGACACGAGTCGCGTCGCATTGACAACCAGTTGCGCGGCCGATCCGGGCGCCAGGGCGACCCGGGTGCCTCGCGCTTCTATCTTTCGATGGAAGATTCGTTGCTGCGCATCTTCGCCGGCGATCGCATGAAGGCGATCATGGACCGGTTGAAGCTGCCCGAGGGCGAAGCGATCGAGGCCGGCATGGTCACGCGTTCGATCGAGAGCGCGCAGCGCAAGGTCGAAGCCCGCAACTTCGACATCCGCAAGCAGTTGCTCGAGTACGACGACGTCGCCAACGACCAGCGCCGCGAGATCTACCGGCTGCGCAACGAGATCCTCGAGACCAACGACACGGTCGAGATGGTGACGAACCTGCGCCGCGGGTACTTTACCGACATGTTCCGCACGTTCGTCCCGGCCGAATCGGTAGAAGAACAATGGGACGTCGCGGGCCTGGAAGCAACGCTCGCGGGCGACTGGCAGATCGAACTGCCGCTCAAGAAGCTGCTCGACGAGTCGGAGTCGATGAACGACGAAGACCTGCTCGGTCAGGTGCTCAAGGCGACCGATGCGGCCTACGAGTCGAAGATCGAAATTGTCGGGCGCGAGGCGTTTTCCGGCTTCGAACGCTCGATCATCCTGCAGACGCTGGATCAGTCATGGCGCGAACACCTGACCGCCCTCGACGCACTCCGCCAGGGCATCCACCTGCGCGGCTACGCGCAGAAGCAGCCGAAGCAGGAATACAAGCGGGAAGCCTTCGAGCTCTTCGGTTCACTGCTCGACCGCGTGCGCGCCGACGTCGTCAAGGTGCTGATGAACGTGCGCATCCAGTCGCCGGAAGAAGTGCAGCAGGCCGAGCAGCGCATCGAGGCCGAGAGCGAGCGACGCGCCGAGCTGGCGCGCGCGCAGCATGCCGAGTTCGGGCCGGCCGTCTCGGCCGAGCCGGTGGACGTCGAGGCGCTGACGCTGCCGGATGAGCCAGAAGGCAAGCCTCAGCCATTCAAGCGCTTCGGCGACAAGATCGGGCGCAACGACCCCTGCCCGTGCGGATCGGGCAAGAAATACAAGCAGTGTCACGGAAGGCTCGCATAAGCGAGCCTTCCGGCTCGCTGCGCGAGACGGAGTCTTAAGGATGCAAGAGGGGGCGCAGCCCCCTCCTGGACCTCCCCCATTGAAGTCCAGGCGGACGAATCTCGTTTCATTGCGGTAAGGTTCACGCTTTCTTCCTGCCGAATCGCCATGGCCGTCAACCTGCAGCCGCCCCGCCGCGAAGACCTTTTGCCTGTGGCCGGGGTGGAACTTGGCTGGGCCGAGGCGGGCATCCGCAAACCGGGACGCAAGGACCTGCTGGTCATCCGGCTGGCGAGCACGGCTGTGGTGGCCGGCGTCTTCACGCGCAATCGCTTTGCCGCTGCCCCAGTCCTGGTGTGTCGGGAGCACCTGGACGATGGCGGGCCGATTCGCGCGCTGGTCGTCAATACGGGCAACGCCAACGCCGGGACCGGTGCCGCGGGGCTCGCGGATGCGCGTGCAACGTGCGAGGCTGTCGGTCGGCTGCTTGGGGTTGCCCCTCAAGCCGTGCTCCCCTTTTCCACCGGCGTCATCATGGAACCGTTGCCAGTTGACCGACTGGTGGCTGGCTTGCCACAAGCTGTGTCCTCGCTCGCAGCCGGTCATTGGCTCGAGGCGGCCGAGGCCATCATGACGACCGATACGCTGCCCAAGGCCGTCTCCAGGCGCGTCACCATCGCTGGCCGCGAAGTCACAATCACCGGCATTGCCAAAGGCGCCGGGATGATCCGCCCCAACATGGCGACGATGCTGGGCTTTGTCGCCATGGATGCGGCCGTGCCGCGCGACATCCTGCAGTCGATGACGCTCCACGCGGCCGATCGTTCGTTCAACCGCATCACGGTGGACGGAGACACGTCGACCAATGACTCGTTCGTGATCATGGCGAGCGGAGCCGGCGACTTGCAGGTCGTGAAGCGCACCGATGCGTCCTTCGCGCCGCTGCAGGAGGCCCTGACCGATGTTGCGCGCACGCTGGCGCAGGCCATCGTGCGCGACGGCGAAGGGGCGACCAAGTTCATCGAGGTGCGTGTCGACGAAGCGCACAGCGTGGGGGAGGCGGCGCAGGTGGCCTATGCGGTAGCTCACTCGCCCCTGGTCAAGACGGCCTTCTTCGCATCCGATCCCAACCTTGGCCGCATCCTGGCCGCGGTCGGCAACGCCGGCGTGGCGGACCTGGATCCGGCACGGGTCCAGCTTCGGCTGGACGATGTCTGGGTGGTTCGGGATGGAGGACGGCATCCGGAGTACCGGGAGGCCGACGGACAGCGCGTCATGAAGCAGTCCGAGATCCTTGTGCATCTGCAACTGGGCCGCGGGAATGAGTCCACGTCGGTCTGGACGACGGACTTTTCGCACGACTACGTGTCGATCAACGCCGACTATCGCTCATGAGGGTGCGCGGCAAAGGTCCGGATCAGATACAGCCGTCGGGCGACCGCGATGATGTCATGCAACGGCTCGCAACGACGCTCGAACGCGTCGAAGCCCTGCTTCCGCCCGCGACACCGCCCGACTTCGACCGTGCGATCGCCTTCCGCTGGCGCAAGCGGCGCTACCTCGGCATGGAGCGCGGTTCGCTCGAAGCGGTCGTCCACCCCGCGCTGATCGCATTCGACGACCTGCAGCATGTCGGTACGCAGAAGGATGCGATCCGCCGCAACACCGAGCAGTTCGTGCGCGGGCTTCCGGCCAACAACGTCCTGCTGACGGGCGCACGCGGTACCGGAAAGTCTTCTCTGATCCGCGCCTGCCTGCATGCGTTCGCGCAGGACGGCCTGCGGCTGGTGGAAGTCGACAAGCGCGATCTGGTCGACCTGGCCGAACTGGTGGCGTTGCTCGAGGGTCGCCCCGAGCGATTCATTGTCTTCTGCGACGACCTGTCATTCGATGCCAGCGAAGCCGGCTACAAGGAGCTGAAGGCCGCGCTCGACGGTTCGGTGGCCGGTCGCGCCGACAACGTGCTGGTCTATGCAACCTCGAACCGACGCCACCTGATGCCCGAGTTCATGCGGGACAACCTAGCTGCGGAACATCAGGACGACGGCGAGGTGCACCCGGGTGAAGCCGTCGAGGAACGGGTGTCGCTGTCAGAGCGCTTTGGCCTCTGGCTGACCTTTTATCCCTTCCGGCAGGACGATTACCTCGACATCGTGCAGTTCTGGATGACACAGCTCGGCGTGCCCCCCGAGGAGCAGGAAGCCGGCCGCGCGGAAGCCTTGCAGTTTGCCTTGCAGCGCGGCTCGCGCTCCGGGCGCGTCGCGCTCCAGTTCGCGCGCGACTTTTCGGGGCGGCACCGGCTCGAGACGCTGCGCTCCAGGCGATGACCGCGCGCGCCGTGGTCGATGTGGCGGTGGGCGTGCTGATCCGCCCGGACGGCCGCTTCCTGCTGGCGAGCCGCCCGGAAGGCAAGCCCTACTCGCACTACTGGGAGTTCCCGGGCGGCAAGCTGGAGCCTGGGGAGACGGTCGCGCACGCGCTGAGCCGCGAATTGCACGAGGAACTCGGCGTCGAAATCGGAGAGGTGTCTCCGTGGGTCGTGCGCGAGTTCGTGTACCCCCATGCGCATGTCCGGTTGCACTTCTGCCGGGTCTTCGAATGGTCCGGTGAGCCGCATGCGCGCGAGGCACAGACGTTTCGCTTTTGCACGCAGGAGGATCTGCCCGACGGGCCGCTGTTGCCCGCGACCTTGCCGGTCATGCGATGGCTGGGATTGCCCGCGGTTTACTCACTGAGCAACGTGGCTGAGTTGGGCGAGACCGAGTTCCTGCGGCGACTGGAACTGAGCCTTCGGAGCGGTGTCCGTTGCTTGGCGTTTCGTGAGCCGGCGCTGGACCACACTGCCGCAGAACGGGTGTTCGGTGCTGTACTCGAACGAAGCCGTAGGGCGGGGGCCCGCGTGCTAGTCAGCAGCCGGCACCCGGAAGCGTGGGCCCGCGCCGCGGACGGCGTTCACCTGACGGCGCGAGACTTGATGAGCTCTGTCCGCCGGCCGCAGGTCGACTGGGTGGCTGCTTCGGCCCACGCAACACACGAACTCGATCATGCCGCCACGATAGGCGTCGACTTCGCCGTGTTCGGGCCGGTCGCGACGACTGCTTCGCATCCCGGCATGCCGGGGATCGGCTGGAACGTTTTTGCTCGTGTCGTCAGTCGCTCGGCCATTCCGGTGTACGCGATTGGCGGCCTGACGCAGGTTGATCTCGATTGCGCCCGGCGTGCGGGCGCTCATGGCGTGGCACTGCAGCGCGCTGCCTGGCCGGATCACTGATCGCGCGGTGGCACTCCCTCTGCGGAGCTTTCGTCAGCGCGGTCGGAGTTGGTACCTGGAATCGCGTAGCGATCGGATGCCCAGGCACCGAGATCGATCAGCTTGCAGCGCTCGGAACAGAATGGCCGATAGCGGTTCTCGTCCGACCAGCGCACGGCCACGCCGCAACCAGGGCACTTGACGTTGGCCACAGGCGTTCAGAATGCGCAGAGGGCGAGCTCGAACGGAATGTCGCGTTCGACTGAACGGGGCTTGAGGTCCCGGTCCTGCGTCGTGAACCGGATCCACAGCATGTACTTGTTGGCGCTGATCTCCGGGGTCGCGTTCAGAGATCCGTCGACCCGCACTTGCAGCAGGGCGTAGGTGCGGCCCTGCAGCATCTGCTGGAACGAACCCTGGGCGGCCACCTGCCGGCTGCGGTGGGCGGTTTCGCGCAGCAGCTTCAGAACGATTCCGAGTGCCGAGTGAAATTGCATCATCGGCTGCACCCAGCTCTGAAGGTCGCTCGTGCGACTGTCGACGTCGCGCGAGAGCCACGCGTGATACGAGGGAAGATCGAACTCGCAGGTGCCGCCCGGGATGATGGCCCGGCTGCGTATGCTCATCAGCCACTCGTTGTCGCGAAGGTGCTGGCCCGCCTTGCCGGTCGTGACGTTCAGTGCCTGCTGCGCCTGCTCGATCTCTGCCAGCACTGACGCCAGCGCGGCCTCGGAAACCTGGGGATTGTTCCGCAGACCTTGCAGCGTCTGCTTGTGACGTTCGAGTTCCTGCAGCAGATCCGACTTGAGGTCGGCGCGGGACGTCACCTCCAGGATCTCGAACAGCGTCAGCAGGGCCGTGTGGTGGCAGTAGGAGTGTTGCTGGCCGCAGAAGTACAGCAGCTTGTCGAACAGATCCTCCAGCCGGAGCAGCGTTCGAATCCGTTCGCTGAACGGATATTCGTAGAGAACCAGACCGTCGGTCGACATCGCCGTGTGCTCGGAAGATCGTTCGACGATATCACACGCTGCCGAGCGGACCGGCCTTGCTGGCGAGGCGCATGTAGAGCGCGTGCAACTGCGTGGCGCGCTGCTCGACGAGGTCGAACGGTGCTTCATTGAAGAGCACATCGTCGGCGGCTGCCAGGCGCGCGGCGCGGCTGCTCTGCGCGGCAAGGATCGCGCGTGCTGTGCCGGCATCGATGCCGGGACGGTGCAGGATCCGCGCCAGCTGGACATCCTCGCTGCAGTCAATGACGAGCACGCGGTGCACACGCTGCTGCCAGTTGCCCGATTCGACGAGCAGCGGGATGACAAGCACCACATACGGTGCGCTGGAGGCCAGCGTGCCTGCCCGATGCTCGGTCTCGGCACGAACCTGCGGGTGGACGACGGCTTCGAGGCGCTTTCGTACCGCGGGATCACCGAACGCCTGAGCGCGCATCCAGGCGCGATCAAGACCGCCGTCCTTGTCGATCGCCGCCGGACCGAACTCCCGTCGCAATGCATCGATCGCCGTCCCTCCGGGCGCTGTCAGCTCCCGCGCGATGACATCGGCGTCGACGATACCCGCGCCGAGAGTCTGCAATACGGCGGCCACTGTGCTCTTGCCGCTGCCGATGCCGCCGGTCAATCCAAGTCGGAGATGCCCCATCAGCCGGGCAGCAGCCACTCGGTCGCGCGACGGCCGAGGAGCAGGACGAGAAAGCCCGCCGTGGCCAGGTAGGGGCCGAAGGGAATCGGGACTTCGCGTCCACGTCGCGCGAGGACGATCAGCACGATGCCGACGACGGCGCCAACGACGGAGGAGGCCAGCAGGATCGGCAGCAGCGCCTTCCAGCCCATCCATGCGCCGAGGGCCGCCAGCAGCTTGAAGTCGCCGTATCCCATGCCCTCCTTGCCGGTGGCCAGCTTGAACGCCCAGTACACGGCCCAGAGCACGAGGTAACCCGCGATCGCTCCGATGACGGCGTCGCGCAGCGTCACTCCCGGGAACAGGCCGAACAGGTGCGCAAGCAGCCCCAGCCAAAGCAGTGGCAGCGTGAGGTCATCCGGCAGAAGCGTCGTGTCCGCGTCGATGAAGACCAGTGCGATCAAGGTCCAGGTCAGTACCAGTGCCGCGCCGGCTGTCCATCCGAGTCCGAACTTCCACGCCACCAGCGCAGACAGGCACGCCGTCAGAGCCTCGACGATCGGATAGCGTGGAGAGATCTTCGCCTTGCACTGTGCGCACTTGCCGCCCAGGATCAGCCAAGAAAACACGGGAATGTTGTCCCTGGCACGGATCGGCATCTGGCAGGACGGGCACTGCGAGCGCGGGACGAGCAGGTTGTAGCGCCCGGTGTCGGGCGCCTCCTTGCCTTCGAGCTCGGCGCACTGCGCTCGCCACTCGCTTTCCATCATCCGCGGAAGGCGGTGGATGACGACATTCAGGAACGAGCCAATCGCCAGCCCGAAGACCGCCGCAGCGATTACGAACTGTGAGTCCGTGAGCACGAGAACCGAGGCGGGTCCAGCAGATCGCTCTCGTTGCCCTTACACCACCTGGCCAAGCTTAAAGATCGGCAGATAGATCGCGATGACGATGCCACCAATGACGACCCCCAGGATCACCATGATCATTGGCTCCATCAGGCTTGCTAATGCATCGACCGTTTCGTCGACTTCGCGCTCGTAGTAGTCGGCCACCTTGGACAGCATCGAATCGAGCGAACCGGATTCTTCGCCGATCTGCGTCATTTGCACTGCCATGGAGGGAAACACCCCGGTGTTCTGCATCGCCTGCGCCAGGCTCGTGCCGACATTGACTTCCGTCTGGACAGACTTGGTCGCTTCCTTATAGACGTAGTTACCGGCTGCTGGGCCGACCGAGTCCAGCGCCTCAACCAGCGGCACTCCGGCGGCGAACGTGGTTGCGAGCGTCCGACTCCAGCGCGCGATGGAAGCCTTCTGCAGCATCTCGCCAAGAACCGGTAACTTGAGCAGACTGCGGTCGACGATGGCCTGGACCTTCGGCGAACGCTTCCAAGCCTGGACAAGGAAGTAGATGCCGCCGAAGAGGAGGCCGAAGACGATGTACCAGTACTTGACGAAGAAGTCCGACATCGCGATGACCGCCAAGGTCGGTGCCGGCAGATCCGCGCCGAAGCTGGTGAACACGTTCTTGAACGACGGGATCACAAAGATCATGATGATCGCCGTGACTAGGATGGCGACCATGATGATGGAGACCGGATAGAAGAGGGCCTTCTTGATCTTGCCCTTTAGCGCCAGCGTCTTTTCCTGGTACATCGCCAGCCGGTCCAGCAGCGTTTCCAGGATACCCGCCTGCTCGCCGGCAGCCACCAGGTTGCAGAACAAGGCGTCGAAGTAGAGTGGATACTTGCGGAATGCCTGGTTCAGGCTCGTGCCGGTCTCGATGTCCATGCGGATATCGTTCATCAGCCGCGCCATCGAGGGATTGGCGTGGCCGCGACCCACGATGTCAAACGACTGCATCAGTGGCACGCCGGCCCTCAGCATCGTCGATAACTGCCGGGTGAAGAGTGCAAGGTCCTTCGCGGTGATCTTGCGTCCGCGGGAGAACGACTGCTTCTTGATCTTGCTGACCATGACGCCGCGGCGCCGGAGCGAGGCCGCGACGACGGATTCGCCGCCGGCGCGCATTTCGCCCTTGACCACGCGGCCGTTCTTGTCACGCCCCTCCCACTGGAAGACCGATTCCTTGACCTCAACGCGAGGTTTGGCTTTCGCAATTGCTCCGGTGGCCATCGTTCAGTCGCTCCCGACTATCATTCGTTGGTGCATCCCAGTACCTCGTCGATCGACGTGATGCCGGCCTTGACCTTCAGCAGCCCGGACTGGCGCAGATCGCGCACCCCGTTCTTGACTGATTCGCGAGAAATTTCGAGCGCCGTGGCGCTCTTCAGGATCATGTCCTGCATCGTTTCGGTGATCGGCATCACCTGGTAGATGCCGAGGCGCCCCTTGTAGCCGCTGCCCTTGCATTTCTCGCAGCCGACCGCCTTGTAGGGAATCCAGTCGCCCTTCAGGTCCTCGCCGCGGAAGCCGGCGCTGACCAGCGCGTCCTTGGGAACCTCGACTGGCTGCTTGCAGGTGCACAGCTTGCGGGCGAGGCGCTGCGCCGTGATGAGGATGACGCTCGACGCCACGTTGAAAGGCGCCACGCCCATATTCTGCAGTCGCACCAGGGTGGCTGCCGCATCGTTGGTGTGGAGGGTGGACAGCACCATGTGGCCGGTCTGGGCGGCCTTGATCGCGATGTCGGCGGTTTCGAGGTCACGGATCTCACCGACCATGATCACGTCCGGATCCTGGCGCAGGAACGCACGCAGCGCATTCGCAAAAGTGAGGCCTGCCTTTTCGTTGACATTGACCTGGTTGATCCCCGCGAGCTGGATTTCCGCAGGATCCTC
>Ga0105090_10000011_pt1 | contig 71729 bp, 57 predicted proteins | sample PPLLak3March2015_FD_79110 | JGI IMG/M metagenome (GOLD analysis project Ga0105090, IMG submission 79110) | Freshwater sediment microbial communities from Prairie Pothole Lake near Jamestown, North Dakota, USA - PPLs Lake P7 Core (1) Depth... | ecosystem: Environmental > Aquatic > Freshwater >...
TCGAGGGGGCGAAGAGGTTCGAGCGCAGGTCATGCACGAAGTAGCGGACGCGGCGGCGGCCCCAGTCATCCCGGGCTGCGGCATCCACCATATCCTTGTTCCACTGGTGGATGTTGAGGAAAACCTCGAGATGGTTGGTCACCCGGTAGATGCCGGCACCCGCAGAGATGGCCACAGGGCGTGTGGAATCCAGCACGTCATGAAGGTCGGGCGTGGGAAGGTCGCTGAGATTGCGCTTCCCCTGGTTGAACCGCTTGATTTCCGCTCCATCGAATTCCGGCAGCAACTGCATCTGGAAGGCCCGCAGGCCGCTGGCCCGGAGCAGCCAGACGGCATGCGCCGTCAGGTTGGCCCGCCCGCCGGCGATGTCACGTGAGACGAGCGACACGAAGGCATCTTCCGGAGGAAGGGGGCTCAAAAAATGGGCCGAGCCGAACTTGACCGGATTGGCGGCCGGGTCCGCACGGCTGATTTCCAACTCGATCCAAATCCTCCTTCCGGAATCCGCCTCGCGCAGCAGCAGGTCCGCCTTGGGTTGATAGGCAAGCAGCAGGTCGAGGCTGTAACGCAGGTGGGGAAAGCCCGAGAAAGATTGCGATGTCGTCATCTGCGTATGAGTTCTGGCGCAAGAAGGCTTCCCGGGCGCTGGAAGAATCAAACGCGCGCAGGATCCAGGATGCGATAAGGCGCTGGTAAGGCGAACGGAAGATGGTTGGACTGCTCATGATGGCTTTGGAATTGACCACAGGGTAAGCAAGCACCGCGACAGAATGCGTCGTGGCCAACAATCTCATTTGGATTCCAGTTCGTGCCAGGCAAGCCTGGCGGCGATGTCGCGCGCGGTGGATGTGGAGAGCCGGGCGGGGTCCGGGGTGATGCCGACGCGGCCGAGGTCAAGGCGGTCGGCATCGAGACAGACGGCGAGGGTCGGATCGGACTGGGGTGCGGCACCGTTGTGGATCTCGCAGGCGGTGACGAGGAGTCCCATGCGGGTGTCATCGAGCTGGTAGTGCCCGGCTTCGCGGAATTCGAGAGCGAGCTGCGCGCCACGCAGGCCGTGTTGTGGATCCCGGTATTCGTTCTCCCTGCATGAGTCATGGAACAGCGCGAAAAACCGGATGACCTCCTCGTCGGCGGCATGATGCCGGCAGAGATAGAGGCCGTTCCGCAGCACCGTGCGCCAGTGGCGGGGGCCATGGTCGCTATGGGCTCCGAGACGGAACCGGGCGGTGACGAGTTGCCAGAGCGGAAGTTCGGAGGAGGTGAGCATGTCGGTGGAGCTTTCGTGTGGAGAATCGGGTGATAATCTTGCATCAGGGGTGGGACAAATACGGGGGCAGACACATGCACGATTTGGTAAAATCGCCGAGCACTACCAACTCACCCCTCTGGCGGCGCGTCGTAGGGTAGCAGCGAAATGACCTTGATCCGACTCGCCGATCTGGCAGAGGTGTGACGGATGGACGAGAACCTCACCAGTCACGCCGACTCCCGAATTCCGGGCAATGGCCTGATTCTGTCGGGTTCAAATCCAGACAAAAATCCGCGACAGAATTTCCCGAAATTCCACACGGATTCCACACAAACGGCCCGTAAGATGCGCGAAGTAGCGCAAGGACGGGTGAAACCACGAACGCAAATATCCCTATGAAATCAAGGAATCACGCACAACCTACTCATAATCAACCAGATGGTCGGGGCGGCGGGATTCGAACCCACGGCCTCCTCGTCCCGAACGAGGCGCGCTACCAGACTGCGCCACGCCCCGACATCATTGGCGGAATCCGGAACTCCGTCCGGACGAGGGGACGCATCCTTGATTTTGAGGCGCCGTGCAAGTGGATTTTCCGGGCTGGCTGCATGATTTTGCGTTTTCACCTGCTGCTGCATGGTGGACTGGGAGACCAATTGCATGGTGTGGATCGGCCCGCGGTGGCTTTGGTCTGCGCGGCTTGCGCTTGGGCTTCAGGTGAACTTGCGCCATACGTCGGCGGTCACGCCCATTTCCTTGCGTAAGACCCGGCAGAGGTCCTCCACGCTTTGGAATCTGCATTGTGGAGCCACCTAGTCCAGCGTGCTGGTGGTTTTGCCCAAGACTTCGCAAGCCCGCTTGATCTGGATTTCGCGCAGCAGTCGGTGCGGCGTCACGCCACGGAGTCGACAGGTCTTGGCCACATCCCTGGCGACATCGAGGGGGAAACTTATATCTGTGGCGGCGATGGAATGGTGCTTCTGCTCGTTCCCTATCTGGACGGGCCGTTCCGGAACTACTTCGTCGAGCAAGCGGCCTTGCATGGATTCCGGCGGACGGGCATTCCGGACTTGATCCTCTTTGGCGAGGATCCCCGCAATACCGTCGCGGTGATGGTGGCGCAGTTCAAGAAAGGCAACGTCCTTGTCATCGGCCACTGGGGAGTTCCCCTTTTCCAAAGATAAGACTCATCGATTGGAACACATGCGCATGATGCCATCATGTTCGAAAAATCCGCCTTTCAGTTTTCCCCGTCGCCGGGTTTGGCCAGAGATGCTTCCGCGGCACTCACACCATAGCGCTCCGCGAGCAGTTGCGGGCTGTGATTCACAAACACCGACATGCCCAGCGGATGATGGTCGCCCACGACACGCTTCAGCGCGCGAAGGCATAACTCCACCAGGCGGCTGCCGGCCTGTGCCGCGAACTCGGCGGACGTCGGCGGCGATTGGTGGAGAAACTCCGCCTCGCGCTCGACCGCGGCCTCCTCGCTCTGGATCCATGTCAGCAGGGCCTCGATTTTCGCCATGCGGGCGTCCCCCGGATCCTCCATGCCGAGGGCTTCGGCGAGATTGCGCTGGAGCGCGTGTTCCTCGATCTTGAGCGAGTCGAGCCGCCGCTGGAGTTCGTGGGCGGCGGGTTGGCCGATCTCCTCGATCTCCCATTCGAGGTTCTGGAGCCTGGCTTCCGCTTCCGCGATTTGTTTCGCAAACGCCGCGATTTCTTCGGGTGTGGGTTTCATGGTGGAACGGGGGTTTTACCATATGCAGGCTAACCGATGCCCACTGCCTCCGCCACGCTTTTTCACGGCTTTTTGCCGCGCCGCTTGCGGCTGGGGCTCACCAATCCTCAGCCCTGCGAAGGTCTTCGAGCCGGGGCGAGTAAATGTTGAACTCGATGCGGTTGAAGGCGGCGGTGCTGAAGGTGGCCGTGCCGAAATTCTGGCTGGAACCGGTGAGCGTGCCATCGCCAGTCGCCTCAAGCCGGAAGACAATGGACGAGCCATCGGGGAACCAGGCGCGGATGTCGCCATTGCGGCGCTTGCAGCGCTCGGGTTCCACCGGCTTGAGGGCCACGCTGCGCAGCCGAGAAACGGGCAGCCTGATATCGCCAAGAGTGGACTTCACGGTGATGACGCCATCGTTGATGGAAGTGACCTCGCCGGCGAGCGTGTCGCCATTGGCGAGTTCCATGCGGCTCGCCGCAGGTTTTTCCTCTGCTCCGGCTTCGGCGGCGGGTTCTTCGTCATCTCCGGGGAGTCCGCCCATTGGACCGAAGCCACGGTCGAAACCAGGGCGGACCTCGGGGATTTGGTCGATCACGCCATCCCAGTGGGCCACGCCGATGTTGGAGATGCGCAGCGGCAGGGAGCTGCCGGAAATGAAGTGCAGGGTGCGGCCGAATCCTTCCTTGCCTGCATCCGGATCGTTCCAGACCTCGATGATCCGGTCGTTGATGAAGAGGGCGATTTTGCCGCTTTTCATGCTGGCGCGGATTTCGACGCGGACACGGTCGTTTTCCATCAGCTCTTGCGAGCGGGCGCTGCCAATGAAGTTCTGGGTCCTGCAATTGCGCAAATGCACGCCGCCGCGCTGGAAGGTCAGCTCATGGCCGGAGGAGGGGTTGTCGGTGGAGGAATCATCGGAGAAGAGGATTACCCGCAGTCTAACAGAATCGCCCTTCCATGCGGCGTCGAAGGAAATGGAGCATTCCTCGGGCAGCAGCCCGTCACGGGCGATGCCACCCTCAGCGGCGGAGCGGAAGGCGGAGCGGCTGTAGCTCCATGCCGGCGGCTCGGTCGCTTGTTTCCAGCCGTCCAGCCCGGTGGGCCCGCGGAAAAGGAAGTTGGCGCGTTTTTCGATTTTCACGCCGGAGACCATCAGGCGGTTGAAGTCCATGCGCCCGGCAAACCAGGTGTGCAGCGAGATGGCTTCGTCGGTAACGGAGGCGAGTTGGCCACGGATGCTGTCGCCATTGGTGAGGGTGACCGTGGCCTCGTGATCCGGCGTGCGCTCCGGCGGGGTGGGGGAGAGGGAAAGGTCCAGCACTTGGTCGAGCAGGAAGGACGCCGGCCGCGCAAGCAGCGGGGACTGCCAGACCAAGACCTCCGGCGTGATGGCCTCGGGCTTGCCGGCCAGCACGTCGCCATTGGCGAAACGCACGATGGAGTTGGGCGCGTCTGCCGCAGTGGCGGTGGCGAGCGCGAGACCGAGCGGCAGGATCTGGAGCAGTGGCTTCATGGCTCGGGTGCGGGCTTGTTGCGCTCCATGGCCACGATGCCACCGCGGCGCAATGTGAGCGGACCTAACAATGGATGGACGGCTGAGGCGGACTCGCCGTTGAACTGGCAGGAGGCGACGCCCAGCGCACCTTCTCCGGCAAGGCGCAGCACAAAAGGCAGCGGCGTTTTGGAAACACCGGCATCAGCGGCGGCGAAAAACACGGTGGAGACGTCCGCCTCGGGAATCTCGATGGGCTGGTCTTGGAAATCGGATTTGAAGACAAACACCGCACCCTTTTCGGTATTGCGGATTTCTAACAAGCGTCCGCTCCAGCGGTCGTCCTCGATGCTGATCAGGCTGTCGCTTGCCGGATCCCCGCGCTCTTCGGCGCGGTGGCGGCGGCGTGAGTCATTATATTCCACGATCTCGATCCCGCGGATTTCCTGGGTGCCGCCATTGGGTGTGTTGAAGGTCAGCGCGATGCCGGAACCATCCGGCACATCGGCGATGGGATCGGCGAATTCGCCCTCGGGCTCGCCGTTGACGAAAAGTTTGAGCCGTGCGGTGTCGCGATTTACGGCGATCTCCACCTGCAGACGGTTGTCGGGATATTGGTCGGAGGGGCGGTTGAGGATGGCGATGGTGTTGTAGCGTTTTCCCTTGGCGGCCTCGCGTTTGATTTCCAGCCCAGCGCCGCCGAACTGCAGATAGTATCGGTTGCTGGGTTCGCCCTTGGCGACGAGCGGATTGGCGAAGTAAAATTGGAAATTCGGAATCGTCCCCTGCTGCCAGATCAGCGTGAAGCGCAGCATGAAGCGGCGTGGCAGCGTCAGGATTTTGGAAGCCGCCGACGGCCCCTTGGACACCAGGGCGTCACGCTCGAAGATCCAATTTTTCATTTCGCCGCCGTTGTCCGACCATTCATCCAGACTGCGCGGCCCCTGATAGATCATCTTGTGGCGCTGGATGCCCAGCTGCACCGACTTGACGCGTTCGCGCGGGATTTCCAGGCGCCCCGCGACGGGTGAGACCACGGTGAGTTGGCGGGCGTCGAGGCTTTCGATGGCGGCGGGAAGCAGGTCGCCATTGGCGAGCTCCACCAGCGTGGATGGCGGGTCTCCGCTTGCCTGCTCGGCGCTGAAGGTGATTTTCTCGACGGCTCCGTCCTTGAGAAACAAGGGCTCGGCGGACAAGCCGCTGGCGAGTTCCACCACGCCTTCCGGGCTGATCGAGCGCACGGTGCCGCTCAGGCGCGCCTCACCGCCCGCCAGCGTGAGATCGTCAGCGGCGGCTGGATCCACAAGGCGGATGCCGAGCAGCAAGGCCAGTGGCAGCCATTTGTTAGAAGTCGCCATTCCAGTCATCGATGGGTGTGTTGGAGGAATTGAAATCGATCATGATGGCCGGTTCCAGCGAGAGGTTCATGCGGCCCATGATCGGGCTGACCATGCCGAGCATCTTTCCGTCACTGGAGACCGGCTGGCCGGAAATCCTGCCGATCGGGGCGAGGCGCACGATCAGGTTGTGCTCGGGAGCCGCCAGCGTGGAGGCGAGCCGGTCACGGGCGAAACGGATCTCGGCCACATCCTCCAGCGGGAACTGATAGCGGCCGTGTTTCCCCTCGAAGTGGATCCTGCCCTGTTCGTCGAGGCTGCCCACCCGGCCGGCGAAGCGGTCGGTGCCATTGGTCATGAGCACCACGTCATGGGCGTCCACCTGCAGGCTGCGTGCGGAGTCCGGCATGCCGTTCCATTCGGAAATGATGATGTCCGAGATGCGGACCGGCGATTGCTCGGCCAGCACCATGAAGCCGAAGCCCGAGCCATCGCGCGCCAACTGCGGTTTCTCCCCGCTGATTTCCAAGCCATTCCACTGGGCGGCGAATTCACCGTTGATGAAAAGCGAGATTTCGCCGCTGCGGCGGTTGGCGCGCAGTTCCACGGTGGCGCGCCCGGCATCTCCGAGGCGCAGGTTGCCGCTGTGATGGTGTTCACGCTGGATGGAAAATTTTCCATCCGCATCGACTGATGTGCGCAGCAGGGTGAGATAGTTGCTGTAAAGCTGGAGCACATGACTGTTGCCGAAGAGTTGTGGCATGCCGGAGGCGTCCATCGCTTCGAAGACCCGCTTTATTTCCTTCGCGTTTGCATCGGGCTCATTGCCGGCGGGTGGCTTGGCGAAGTCCGCATGGAAGGCGATCGCGAGGTTGAGCCGGTTTTTCCATGCGAGGTCGAAGCGCAGCACCGCGCGCTCGGGCATGCCGGATTCACGGATGAGCGCTGTGCCGGTGTTCTTGTCCTGCCATGTCCATGCGGAGCCGGAAAAAACCCAGCGGCCCGGTGCCTTCTCGTCCTTGTCCTCGGAATCAGCCGGTGGCAGGCCGTCTGGAAACGAGCTGTGCGCCATTTTCCAATCATCCTCGGCGAAGGGGCCGTAGTAGGACACCCGGCCACCGAGCGGATTGGGAGACAACATGGAAACCCGGTCGCGCGGGATGCGCAGCGTGCCGGCATAGCTTGTTTCCAGCGTCACCGCGGCATCATCCAGCGCGGTGATGGTGCCGGGAACTTCGTCGCCATTGCCAAGCAGGGCATGGGACAGCGTGCCGGGGAGCTTGAGCGGGCGGCCGCCGCGCAGCACGATGTGGCGGATGCGGGTGGTTTTGAAAACGGCCGGCGTGGCGAGATCCTCATGCTGCCAGATGACTTGCGGCCCGTCCTCGATGCCGCGGAAACCGCCGCGCAGTTGGTCGTCATTGGTGAAGCGCAGCAGGTCCGGTAAATCGGCCGCGGTCGCGGCGATCACTGAACACAAAAAGGGGATGGCCGCTTGGTGGATCATTTCTCGTAAATCGGCAGGTAGCGGTAATTGAGTGCGAGCGAGAGCAGGGCGCCGGCGGTGTTGAAGGACGGGCCCTGGTTTCCCGGAAACGAACCGTCGGAGCTTTGAATGGTGGCAAGATAGCGGATGTTGCGGGCGTTCCACTCGCGCCACGTTTCATCGTCCGCATGGAACAGCGCCTGCGCCATGTAATATTCGTAATAGTAAGGATAATAGCGGTCGCGGTAATCGAGGTTCTTCTTCAGATACTCCAGGCTCGCCTGATAGCCCTTGGAATCCTGCTCCTTGGCCAGCGCCAGGCAGAGCACGCCGATGGCGGTGAGCGTGGGCTTGCCACCGGAGGCGGAGGTGTAGCCGTAGGAACCCTCGCTGCCGCGGTTGTTGTTGAGATAGGCCAGTCCCTTGCGGATCGCCTCGTCCGGCACGGCAAGGCCGGCGTTTCGCGCGGCGAAAAGCGTGACGAGTTGGCAACCGGTGACGGTAGTGTCCGCATCGCGGCTGTCCGGCGTGTAGCGCCATGCGCCGAAGCGGTTGCGCTTCTGCGAGCTGAGTATCAACTCCACCGCCAGCTTGAGCGCGGGGGCGATCTTCGGGTTGTCCACCACGCCATAGGCCTCGGCCAGCGCCTTGGTGGCAAAGGCGTGGTTATACATGCTGGAGCCGATGTAGCCGTTCTTCAGGTTCTGTTGGGAAAGGATGTAGTCGATGCCGCTGCGGATGTGCTTGGCGTAGGGCCCGTTCACCGGATCCTCGCCGTGGGCGAGGAAGGCCGCCACGCAAAGGCCGACGACTCCCGGCTCCGCGCCGACGCTGTCATTCCACGCGCCCTTTTCGTTCTGGGTGCTGGCGAGAAACTTCAGGCCCTTTTCATACACCAGCTCCGCCTGCGCCGGGATGGCGTCATCCTTGCGGCCGGGAAGATCCTGCGCCCATGCGGCGGAGGCCATGGCGAGCAAGATGACGAAGTGGTGGAAAATCCTCATGGTCTGACGGTCATTTGAGTTTCTTTTCCACGCCGCGATTATAGGCATCGAAGGCTTTCTTGAACTCGCCCGGGATTTCCTGCCCGGCGGTGCCGGCGGCCTTCGGCACGCGACGCACTTCATCTTTGCCGCCGGTCTCGCCGCCGTTTGCCTCGTTGCCGGAATCGGACAATCCGGTGGAGCCTTGGCCCGCCTGGTCGCCGGGCTTGTCGCCCTTGTCTTGGCCTTGGCCCTCGCCCTCGGGCTGCTTGCCCATCATGCGCTCCATCATGTCCATCATCGCGCCGCCGGACTTGCCGCCGTCGCTTTGGTTCTGGCGCTCCTTGGCTGCAGCGTGGATTTTCTCGATGATCTCGGTCTGTGCGGCCATCGTCTCGCCGCCGGTGTCCGCTTCCGCCAGACGGTCGGTGGCCTCGTCCATGAGTTCCTCCACCTGTTCTAACAACTCGATCACCTGTGGCACGGTCTGCTCGATGATGAGTTGCTGGACGTCGGCGGAAAGTTCGTCCTGCTCGTCGGCGAGTTTGGCGGAGCCGTCCTGGAGTTTTGCCCGGAGATCCTGCGGTGCTTCGTCCGCGGCTGCTGGAAACGCAGCGCAGCAAAGGCTCAAGCTGACGATGGTGATGATGGGTTTCATGGCCCGGTGGGTTCCTCCGTTTGGTTTTCTTGATCGCGCCGCAGCTGCTCCAGCACGCGGGTGCGGGCGCGCAGGTCCTGTTCCTGCTGGATCATTTTCATGACGCGCAGCATGAACTCGAAATCCTCGTCTTCCGCATCCGGTGCGCCGCCACTACCGCCACCACCGCCGCCGCTGTCCTTGTCGCCCTCGAGTTTCGCGGCCCATGCGGCGAGTTGGTCCGCCCACTTCTTGGCGGCTTCCGCAGCTTCGTAGGAATGGTTGTCCGCGAGGCGCGTGCGGATGTTCTCAAGGCCGATGTCGATGCCGGACCCGCGCATTTCATCCATGATCTGCTTGAACGATTCCGTCTTGGTTCTCGCGTAGTAATGGCCGAGGTCTTCCTGGATCCAGCGCACGTCCGCCGCGGTCTCCATCTGCTGGCGCGCGTTTTCATTGAGGCGGCGCGTGTCGGACGGATCCAGCGCCGGGGTCTTGAGCCCGAGCAGGCGCTCGAAGGCTTCCTTCAACGAGGCGACGATGCCGTTCTGCTCGTTGGCGGCTTTTTTGAGGCGGTTGACGAACGTGCCGGCCTCGAAGCGGCGGTTGGCGTCGTTGGCCTTGTCGATCGCCTCCTGCATTTTCTCGACGACCTTCTTCTGCTGCTCGACGGCCTGCTCGACGTCCTGCTCGGATTTTTCCGGCGTGTTCGACTGCTCCTGGGATTCGGCGAGTTTTTCAGCGACCTTGGGAATGTCCTGCTCGGCGAGTTCCTGCATCGACTTGAGGGACTCCGCCATTTTCTGGAGCGTCTTCTTGTCGATGTCGCCGTTGCGGGCGGCGTCCTTCATCAACTGCTCCATCCGCTGCTTGAGCTCTTCCATGCGGCGCTCGCTCTCGGCCTCTTCACGCGTCTGCTCTTCCAGACGCTTGCGGTTTTCATCCTGTTGGAGCTCGCTGCCATCGAGTTTTTCCAGCCGCTCGTTTTCCTCTAACAATCCGAGCTCGCGCCGCGCGAGGTCTTCGAGCTCGGTGATCTGGCGGTCGAAAAGGTTCTTGAGCATCTGCGCGTGCTCGTCGCGGGTGAGCACGTAAAGCACCACTGGCTCGGAATAGACGCGGGCGCGTTCCGGGAAATGATCCTCGGTGAAACCGCGCAGCGTGATTTTCTGCGGGCTGATGCCGAAAGCCGCCGGTGAAAACGCCGCCGCCTTCAGCAGTCGCCGTTCCTCCGGGGCACCTTCGCCTAACAGTAGTTCGCCCTTTGCCGGAGACTCATCGGTCGGCCGGGTGAACTGCCCGCTCCACTCGATGCCCGCCGCCTTGACGCCGAAATCATCCTCCGCCAGCACCTCGAAGTCGATGGTCTCCTCCGGCAGCATTACCTTCTGGCGGTCGATCCCCTGCAAGTAGCAGGTCGGCGCGGCATCCTTCAAAGCCTCCACCCGCAGGCGGAAACCGGTATCTCCCTCCAGACCGAAGCGGTCTTTCCATGTGAAGGGGATTTCAAACGGCACCGCGCCCACATCGAGCACGGGTGTGGATGCCAGCCCGCCGGAAACGGTTAGATCGCCCGCGGCCGGAGTGTGCGTGGTTTCCTCGCCGCCTTCCTCAAGCGCGAGTGAGCGCGTGGGTCCGAACGACCCGCTCTCAAGCGGGCGGTTCATTTCGAGCTCGATGCGCAGCTTGCCGCCCTCCACCACGCTGAGCACGCCGGAGTTCAAATCCACGCTGCGTTCCGCGATGCCGAGATAGGCGGGCGGCGTGACCACCGCGCGCACCGCCTTGGTGGATGGCCGCTGCACCGGCTCGATGCGCATTTCATGACGCAGGTCGCCGATGCGGAAGACGATCACCCCCGGATCCTGCTGGCCGGGAAAGGTGAAATGATAACTGTTTCCATCCAGCGTGGTCGTGACGGCGGGCTGCAGGCCATAGCGTCCGCTCGCTTCGGACGGGCGCTGTTCGGAATCCGCTGCGAGTTTCAACACCACCACGAACGCCTCGCCGAAGGCCACCGCCCGGTGCGACGGCGGGTTTTCCAGTTTTGTGAAAGTGTAGCGCTCGGTGTTGGAGAGCGGCAGCAGCCAGCGTTGCAGCGCGTTGAGACCCGCGCGGGGTGTGAGCGTGAAGGCCGTTGCGGAAACCGCTGCCAGCAGCATCGCCGCAAGCGCCCAGCGGCGGTGCTTTTGCGGCGGCAGCGCGTCTTCCAACTTGCGGCGGCCGGTTTCCGCAGCCACCGCCTCCATCGCCGCCTCCCGCAATCGCGGCGAGAGAGAGTCCGCGCTGCCCTGTTGATCCTGAAGCTCGATCACGCCGAGCAAACGGTCGCCCAAACCCGGATAGCGTTTGGCGATCAACCGGGCGAGCTGGGTTTCCCGGCGCTGTTTCCACACCCAGCGGTGCAGCCAGTAGGGCGCGAATCCCGCGAAAAGCGACATGCCGCCCAAGAGGATCAGCAGGCGCGCCCAACCCGGAGTTTGCCAGATCCGGTCCAGCCCGTAAACCAGCAGGAACGACACCAGCAGGCCGATCAACCCGGCCGCCAGCGCCTCCTGGATTTTCACCTGCCACAAATGCCTGCGGAAATCCGCCAACTGCCGGCGCAGCGATTCGGGAATTTCGATCTGGTGTGGATGGTCAGGTGCGGACATGGATTCGCGGCTCCCGGCCGCGGATCGCCGGGGATGCGGGAAACTTCCAGAAGAACGGGCCTTCTTCCAGCGGAATTTCCACCATTGAGCGTTTCCGGGCGTGTGGTTTGTCTGGCTGGCGGCTCAGTGCGGCCCTCCGGTGGGCGGGCGTCCTTTGCTGCTGATCTCAGCCACTCTGCTGATCAACCGTATCGCCCCCGGCTACCATGCCGGCGTGAAAAAGGCCGCCCGGAGTGATCCGGACGGCCCAGCAATCAAAAACCGAATTCATGTCGATCAGAAGTTCACGCGAGCTCCGATTTCCCAGGCGAACTCATCGTCGAGTTCCAATTCGGAATTGCCGAAATCGAGGCTTTCGAGATACATCCAGCGAACGCCGCCGAACATTTCGAAGCTTTCGGTGAAGTTATAAACCAAGCCTGCGGAGGCTTGTGCGATGAAGCCACCGTCGGTGTCCGATTCGCCGAAGGCATCGGTGTCAGTGAATGCATAGCCAGCGCCAGCACCCAGATAAAGGCCAAGGCCGCCGATGATGTTGCGCTCCGCCATGAAATTGAGGGTCACTGGAATGATGTCGATGTCGATGTCCGGGTTTGCGACAATCGAATCAAGGTCTTCAAGCGCTTCAAGGACCTCATCGCGGACCTCCAGGTTGGCGGGATCAATTCCATCGAGCGGGCCGTTATAGGAAACGTCCGTATCGCCATCCAGATAGCCGACTTCGAGGTAAACCGAAGTTGCGAAACCGTAGAATCCCGAACCCCAGCTGCGGCCGACGTGGAGGGTGTACATGTCGAAGTCAATGCCATCGCCACTGAAACTTCCGCCGAAATCCTGCTCGAGTTCCTCGGCTAGACCATCGAGGTCGAATGCATCATTCAGCAGGCTTTCCGCATTGGTCTCCACTCCGCTGAGTTGGCCGAAGCTGCCGCCAATGAACCAACCGCCGCTGGCGACGGATTCCTGGACCGGAGCCGGGGCGATCATGGGTTCGCTCGTTCCGGCGAAGGCTGAAGCGGTAAGAGCCGCTGCCGTCGTGAATATGATTTGATGGTGTTTCATGGTAGTATGGTTTTGTTGTTCTGATACGGGTCCGTTTGTTTGAATGCCTTGCGGCAAACGGATTACACGGATTTTTATCTACCTTGAATTTTTGATACAAGTAGGGGTTTCCCCCATGGGAATCGAGCACTTGGCTGCGCTGATGGATCAGGAGTTTTCTCCTGCCATTGCCCGTTCGAGCGCCTCGTCCATCGCCTGTTCCACCAGACGCGCGGCGAGCGCTTCGGTGGCGGTGTCCAGCCGCTGGACGGCTGCTTTCAAGGGATTGGCGGCACCCGAGGCGAGCGCCGCTCTAACAGCCACGGCGGCGGCCACGATTTCCTCCCGCTCGTCATCGCGGGCAAGGCCTTGGGCGAGCACGGCCTCGACGGCTGGCAGGAGTTCCTCCGCCTTGAGCCGGGCCTCGGTGAAAACGCGCTCCGCCATGTCCGTAAACGCGTGCTCCACGGATTCGGAAACCATGGTTTCCACGGCTTCGTCATCCACGTTCACGGCGGCGTTGCCGAGTTGCACCACGGTGTCCGTGCCAGTGGAAACATCGCGGGCGAGCACTTCGAGAATGCCGTTTTCATCGATCTTGAACTGCACGCCCATCCGCGCCTGGCCTTTCGGAGCGGGGGAGAACGCCACGTCGAAATTGCCGAGTTCCCAGTTGTCGCGCGCCATCTCGCGCTCGCCTTGGAGCACGCGCACGCGCATCGTCTTCTGGCCGTCGGCGGCGTTGGTGAACATCTCGCCGGCCTTGCAGGGGATCGTCGTGTTGCGCGGGATGAGCACGTTCATCAAGCCGCCGAAGGTCTCGATGCCGAGACTCAGCGGCGTCACATCCAGCAGAATCATCTGACGCAGCGCGCCGCTCATCACGCCGCCCTGGATCGTCGCGCCGAGGGCGATGGCCTCGTCCGGGTGTTGGGAAACATCGGGTTCGCGCTGGAAAAGCTCCGCCACGGCGCGGCGCACGGCGGGAATGCGCGTGCTGCCGCCCACCAACACCACGGCGTCCAGATCCTCCGGCTTGAGCGACGCATCCGCCAGCGCGTGGCGGCAATGGCGCAGCGTCCGCCGGATCCACGGCGCGGCGATGGTTTCCAGCTCAGCGCGCGTCCACGGCTGCTCGATGCTGTGGGCGCCATCGTAAAACGGCAGCCGGAAAACCGCCTCGTCGTTTTCCGTTAGAACGCGTTTCACCCGCTCCGCCTCCTCCATGAAGCGCACTCGCAGGCTACCGGTGATTTCGCCGAGCCCCGCCCGCTCCTCGACGCGGCGGAGGATGAGCGCGTCCAGATCATCGCCGCCGAGGCGCGTGTCGCCGTGGGTGGCGAGCACTTGGAACACGCCATCGCGCATTTCAAGAATGGTCAGATCAAACGTGCCGCCGCCGAGATCATAAACGGCGACGCGCGAGTGATCGCCGAGCTTGTCCAAGCCATAAGCCAGCGCGGCGGCGGTGGGTTCGTTGAGGATTCTAACAACCTCCAGCCCGGCCAGTTCTCCGGCGCGCTTGGTGGCGGCGCGCTGGGCGTCGTGGAAATACGCGGGCACCGTGATCACCGCCTTGGTGATGGGCGTTTCCATCCGCCATTCGGCGATGCGTTTCATCTCGCGGAGGATTTCCGCGCTGATTTCCTCCGGCGATTTTCCGAGCACGCGCGGCAGGCCGTCGGGGCCCGATTGCACCGGCACCGGGAAATGTTCCCCCACCTCATCCGCGCGGCGGCCCATCAGGCGCTTGATGCTGGTGACCACGCGGTCCGGCTCCAGCGCGCGGCGGCGCAGCGCTTTCTCACCCACTTCCACCGATCCATCGCGGCCGATCCACACGGCGCTGGGCGTGATGCGCCTGCCGTCTTCGTTGGCTAACAGAATCGGAAACCCGGAGTCCACCGCGCCGACGGCGGAGTTGGTGGTCCCGAGGTCGATGCCCAGAATGATCTCGCTCATGTCGCGGCGACTCTCGCGGCGGCGGCGGCCCGCGTCAACGCCGAGCCTGATTCTTCCTTGCAAGCAGGAATGGTGAATTCATTTCGGCGCGGTAAAATCGCCTGCGCATGAAATACACCGATTTGAAAGTGCCGTTACTGGTCTTGGTATTGTGCCTGCCCTGTTTGGCAAGGGAATGGGTGAACGACGAAGGGCGCAAAATCGAGGCCGACTATGATTCCTGCGATGGAAGCACCGTGGTTCTCATGCGGGCCGGCAAGGAGATCCGCTATCCGCTGGCCAGGTTGTCCCCGGCGGATCAGGTCTTCATCAAGCAGCAGCAGGAGCAAGCGGCCGGGACGGAGAACGGTGCCGGTGAAACGCCTGGCAAGTGGATTCGGGATTTCGCCATCAAGCCCGCTTTTCCCGACATCAAGTCCTATCTGAAACACCGCAACACAAAGGCGGTCTATGAGGCATTCGACAAGGGCGGGTTTCCCCCGGATTGGACGGTCAACAAGAAGGATGCGGCGGCGGAGTTTGCTTACGATTTCGCCAAAGCCAGTGCTTATGTGTATCTGCCGGCAGGCCGCAAAGGTGGCAAGCCGCCCAGGGTTTCCCGGGCGTCAAAACTTGAGGAAATTCTCCAACAGGCGCTTGCCATCCTGCGTGAGGATGGATTCCGGGTGGAACTGCACGCCGTGGACCGGGTGTTCCTTGTGCATCAGGCCCATGATCTCGCCTTCCTCGGTCCATGCGGTGATTTCGAGGCAATCCGGCAGGGTCTCGCGCTTGACGATGAGCGAGTGGTAGCGCGTGGCCTCGAAGGGACTCGGCATGCCGGCGAAAACACTCTTGCCGGAGTGATGGATGGGTGAGGTCTTGCCGTGCATCAGGCGGTCCGCACGCACGACATCTCCGCCATAAACCTGGCCGATGGATTGGTGGCCGAGGCAGACGCCGAGGATGGGCGTGGTGGCACCGAGTTCGCGGATGAGTTCCAGCGAAATGCCCGCCTCGTTGGGCGTGCAAGGGCCGGGCGAAATGCAGATGCGCTCGGGTTTCAATGCCTTCACCTCTTCCACGGTGATCACATCGTTGCGGAAGATCTTCATCTCCGCACCCAGCTCGCCGAAGTATTGGACGAGGTTGTAGGTGAAGGAATCGTAGTTATCGAGAATGAGGAGCATTGTTTTGGAATTCTAAATTCTAAATCCAAAATTCGAAACGGGGGATCAGTCTTCCAGCGTCTTGGCAAGGGCGATGGCGCGGAGCATGCCTTTGGCCTTGTTGACGGTTTCGATGTATTCGTAGGTGGGATCGGAATCGGCGACGACGCCGGCGCCGGCTTGGACGTAGGCCTTGCCGTCCTTGAGCAAGCAGGTGCGCAGGGTGATGCAACTGTCGTGTGAGCCGTCGAAGCCGAAATAACCGACGGCACCGGCGTAGGCGCAGCGCTTGTTTTTCTCCAGCGAGTTGATGATTTGCATCGCGCGGATTTTCGGCGCGCCGCTGACGGTGCCGGCTGGAAACGTGGCGCGCAGCACGTCGTAGGCGCTGTGCGCCGGATCGAGCTCGCCACTGACGTTGGAAACGATGTGCATCACATGGCTGTAGCGCTCCACAATCATGAAATCATCCACCTTCACCGATGCGTGTTTGGCGATGCGGCCCACGTCGTTGCGGGCGAGGTCCACCAGCATGAGATGCTCGGCGCGTTCCTTGGGATCGTCTAACAGATCCGCGGCGAGCGCATCGTCCTCCTCCGGGGTTTTACCTCTCCAGCGGGTGCCGGCGATGGGGCGGATGTCGATGCGGCCGTGGATCGAACGCACGTGGACTTCCGGTGAACTGCCGACGAGTGAGAAATCGCCGAGTTCGAGGATGAACATGTAGGGTGAGGGATTCACGAAACGCAGCGCGCGGTAGAGATCCACGGCGGGCAGCTCGAAGTCCGTTTCAAAACGCTGGCTCGGCACGAACTGGAAGATGTCACCGGCGGCGATGAATTCCTTGCCGGCGCGCACGATGGTTTCGAATTCCTCCTGCGTCGTGTTGCTGCGGGCATCCACCGGTTCCACTTTCAGCAGGCCGTTGAGTGCCGGGACATGCAGCGGGCGGTTGAGGATTTCCACGATGGCGGCGATTTTGCCGCAGGCTTCGGCATAGGCATCGGCAGGCGTGGCGAAGTCGTCGATGAACGCATTGGCGATGACTTGCAAGCGGCGCAGGCGGTGGTCAAAGACGAGCAAGGTGTCTGCTAACAGAAACATCGCATCCGGAATGCCGAGCGGGTCCGGCGGCGGTGGGCCGAGCGTGGGTTCGAACTGGCGCACCGCGTCGTATGACAGATAGCCGACCATGCCACCGGAAAACAAGGGCAGCGCGCCGTGGGTGACCGGCGTGTAGGCGGCCATTTCGCGCTCCAGCGCGGCCAGCACGTCGTCGGGTGCGGTGTAGCTGCGCGTTTGCGAGCCCTCGCGGATGGTGATGTCCTTGCCGCGGGCTTCGAAGACGCGGCGCGGGTCGCTGCCGATGATCGACCAGCGGCCGCCCTTCTCGGTGCTCTCCGCGCTTTCCAGCAGGAATGAATGGCGGCTGTCGCGCAGCTTGAGGTAGGCGGAAAGCGGCGTCTCGAAGTCGGCCGCGAGCTGGGTGTAAACGGGCACGATGTTGCCCCGCTTCACCAGCTCGGCAAACGCTTCCAATGATGGCTCGACCGGAATGGAACTCACAACGCGGCGAAGCATGGCCGGGAAACGCCGCAGGGCAAGCCCGGAGCAGCGGTGCCCGAAGCAGCTGGATTTTCCTCAAAACCAGCGCTTTGATCCCGCCGGGGCAGGCTGCGCGAATCCGCAAAACAAAATCCGAGCTCCGCGACGTTCTATGGACGAGATTCCCGACATGCAGACCCTGACCGCAGTTTCCTCGGCCGCTGGCACCGCTCCGTCCGAATGGCGCGAGTGGCTGGAGCTCAATGGCCCGAAAATGCTGCTTTTCGCCCGCCAGCAGACCCGTTCCCACCAGGACGCGGAGGATGTCTTGCAGGACGCCATCGTCAAACTCGTGGAAAAAATCCGCAACGATGAGTTCATCGGCGGGGCCGAGGCGTGGCAGCCGTATCTTTATACCACCATCCGGCGGCTGGCGATCGACCTCAGCCGCCGCGATGACCGCCGCAAGCGCCGCGAGGACACGGTGGGTTTCGAGGCGGGGGAATCCCAGCAGCAGGCATTCCACCCGTGGTTCGAAAGCGAGTCATCCGAGGATGAAACGCGCGTCCAGCTTGAGGAAAAGCTCAAGGAGCTGCCGGAAAAGTTCGCCGAAGTCATCATCATGAAAATCTGGGGCGAGCGCACCTTCGCTGAAATCGGTGAAGCGCTCGGCATTTCCCAAAACACGGCGGCCTCACGGTATCGCTATGGACTTGAGGCGCTCAAGCGCAGTCTCGGCGGAGCCCGCCGCCGCGGCGATCTCTCGATTTGAAATTTCCTTCACTTCACAGTTATGTCATCTGATTCATCATCTATTGAGAACGACCTGCGGCAGCTCCGTGCCGCCGCGCTCGATGATGCCTTGCTCGCCCGGCTCGAAGCCTGTGCCGAGGGCACATGGACGCGCCTTGATCCCGTCGAGCTCGAATTCGAGCAACGCCTGCGCGGCATGGCTCCTGCCCGCTTGCCGGACGCGCTAATGGCCAAGCTGGAGTCCGTGGTGGCCGGTGTGCCGTTCTCCACAGAACCGCCGAAAATCGTGCACTTCCCGGCGCGCGGCGAGAAGGCCTCCCGCCAGCCCCGTGCTTGGTGGGGAGCTGCCGCGGCAGTGGCCCTGTTCGGTGGGCTTGCCGGATGGCTTGTTCCCGCCGGCCCGCAGGAAAAGCCCCTTGCCGCCGCGCAGTCCAGCGCGCCCGCCATCCAGCCCGTGCCCTCTGGCCAGCTCATTCCGGCAGGCATCAACCGCGGCCTCAAAGAAGCCCGTGACGAAGGTGTGGTTTGGCAATCCAGCCAACAACCGCACCGCGTGCTCAGGGTGGTCTATCAGGAACGCGTGTCGCTCAAGGACGCCTCCGGCCGCATTCATCATGTCGAACAACCGCGGGTGGAATACATCCTGGTTCCGGCCAAGACGGACTGACCGTTGTTTTCCCCAGACAAAATCATCCTGCCGCTGCGCTCATCGGCTGCATCCCATGAAAAGCATTTCCATCATCACCCTCACTGCCGGGTTTGCCGCCTTGCCAGTGCTTGCCATCGAGGCACCGCCGGATGACGCGCTGCCGCCAGCGGAGGTGGCACCGGCACCCGCTGAAGCTCCGGTGGAAAAAGCCGGCATCGCCTATCTCGGCGTGGTTTCCGCGATGGTGCCCGAGATGCTTGCCGAGCACCTCGGCCTGCGTGCGGGCGAAGGCATCGTCGTCAATGCCGTGATGCCCGATGGGCCCGCAGCCAAGGCAGGTCTCGCGGCGCATGATGTCATCACCCGCGTGGCCGGCGAACCGGTCGGCTCGTCTGATGAACTCACCGCACAAGTCGCCGCCCGCAAGCCGGGCGAAACCATCCGCCTCGATGTGATCCATCAGGGGAAACCCGGAGGCATCGATGTCATGCTTGGCACCCGTCCCGAGCAGATTGCCGCACCGCAGCCGCAGCCGCTGGATCAGCTCAATCTCGACGGCATACCCAAGGAGCTCGCCGACCGCGTCCGGCGCATGATCGAGGGCAACCTCGGGGAAATGCGCCTTGATTTCGAGAAGGGAGTCGAGGAGGCCGCACCGCAGATCGAGGATGCGATGCGCCAGATGCGCGAGCGATTGGGCAAGGCCATGGAAGGCATGAAAATCCCGGAATTTCCGGAAAACCCTGGCGGCATTGAGATTCACCAGGGGGCGACCTTCCGCCTCATGGACGACCAAGGCAGCATTGAGCTCAAGTCCATTGAAGGTGGCAAGGAAATCACCGTGCGCGACAAGGATGACCAGATCATCTGGAGCGGACCGTGGGACACCGAGCAGGACAAGGCCGCCGCGTCCGAGGATATCCGCCGCCGGGTGGAGCGGCTCAATTTCGACGCCGGAGCCAACGGCCTGCGCCTGAACTTCCGCAATGTGCCGCCGGATGCGGACGGGCCGGAATGAGATAACATTTTTTCATGGGTAGAGAACGCAATATGGAGGGCGTTCATGGAGACACCCGCGTCCGGCGATCCCGGGCGCGGGTGAATCATTTCCCCGGTTTCATTCATCGCCGCTGAGCGTGACCCTGGCGCTGGCAAGCGGCCTGCCGGAAATGCTGATCCGGCCGTCGATCTGCACCAGCCCGCCCATGCGGCCTTCGACTTTGGCGTGGATTTCCAGCAACTCGCCCGGCAGCGCCGCGCCGAGGATCTTGGCCGCGCGCACGCCGCTGAGGCGGAGGTTTTCCAAGGGGCGGATTTCCGGATCCGTCTGGGCTACCACCCCGCCGAGCTGGGCGATCGCTTCGATCAGGATCACTCCAGGCATCATCGGGTTTCCGGGGAAATGGCCATCGAGAAACGCCTCGCTGCCGAGCACCTGATAGATCGCCACCGCCTCGCGGCCGGGATCGAGCGAGGTCAGCCGGTCCACGAAGCGGAACGATGCGCCGTGCGGCAGGCTTTGGAGCGCGGTTTGCAAGTCGGGAGTCATTTCGCGGGAGTTCGGGAGTAGGAGACTTTCCACAGCACCAGGCCGTGTGCCGGGGCGTTGAGGCGGCCGCAGTGGAGGTCCGGATTTGTAAGAAGGGCTTCGACTTCGGAGCAGCTCATCAAGCCGCGGCCGGTTCTGACGAGCGTGCCGACGATGCCGCGGCACATCTTGTAGAGGAAGCCGTTTCCTTCCAGAACAAAGGCCAGCAAGGGGCCGCTGCGGCGGATTTCACAGCGGGTGAGCGTGCGGGACGGGTCGGCCAGGGTGCCGTCCCGCCGGGAAGTGAAGGCGCGGAAGTCGTGGCATCCGCGCAGCAGCGCGGCGGCCTGGCGCATGGTTGCTAGATCGAGTGGCTGCGGCACGTGCCATGCGTGCCCGGCCAACAGCGGGTTCATCACCGGCGCGTTCCAGACCTGATAGCGGTATTGCTTGGAGGTCGCGCCAAAGCGCGCGTGAAACGAGCCGCAGGTGCGTGCGGCGGAAAGAATCCGGATATCCGCGGGAAGCAGGGAGTTGATGGCCGGGCCAAGCCGCCGGCCCGGCATGGTGGCCTCGTTTTCCGGCACGTCGAAGTGCGCCACCAGCCCCAGCGCGTGCACGCCGGAATCGGTGCGGCTCGAGCTGACAAGTTGAGGCGCTGACGGAAACAGGACCGCCAGCGCCTTTTCAATGTGATCGGAGGCTCCCATGCCCGAGCGTCCGGCATGCCAGCCATGGTAGGCCGCGCCGTCGAAGGCGATGGTCAGTTTGAACCGCTGATCGTGGCTTGGACGGCAGTCGCTCAACCGGCGAAGTTGGCTGCGACCACATCCCAGTTCACCACGTTCCAGAACGCGGCGATGTAGTCCGGGCGGCGGTTCTGATAGTTGAGGTAATAGGCGTGCTCCCAGACGTCGAGGCCGAGGATGGGCTTGCCCTCGCAACCGGCCACGGCGGCACCCATGCAGGGGCAGTCCTGGTTGGCGGTGGAACAAACGGCCAGCGAGCCGTCGGCCTTTTTCACCAGCCATGCCCAGCCGGAGCCGAAGCGCGTGACACCGGCCTTGGCGAAGGCTTCCTTGAAGGCGTCGAAGGAGCCGAAGGCCTTGTCGATGGCGGCGGCCAGCTCGCCGGATGGAGCCTTGGCACCACCCGGGGCGATGACTTTCCAGAAAAACGCGTGGTTGGCGTGGCCACCGGCGTTGTTGCGCACGGCCATGCGGATGTCGTCCGGCACCGAGGCGAGGTCGCCGATGATTTCGCAGATCGACTTGGCTTCGAGCTCGGCCTTGCCGGCGATGGCGTTGTTGAGATTGGTGATGTATGCCTGATGGTGCTTGGAATGATGGATTTCCATCGTGCGGGCGTCGATGTGGGGTTCGAGCGCGTCGTAAGCGTAGCCGAGTTCGGGAAGTGTGTGGGCCATGTTGGTTAGGGGAGTTTGGTTTGCGTATCGCCCGGTGATCCGATAGGGAATTGCGCCCGGCGACTCTCCTTACGAAACCGAGCTTCCCGCCAGCCGCAAGAGAAATCCCACATGCCACCCGAACTCGCACCCTACCTCCCGGAAATCATCACTGCCATCGTCGCCTTGTTTGTCGGCTGGTTGTTCACCCGGCTTGCCGCCTCCAGCAAGATCGCTACCGGCATCGAGCGGCTCAAGGCGGAGGAGCGCCGCTCCGCGGAAATCGAGGCCCGCCTCGCCCAGACCGCCGCCGAGGCCGGGCGCAATGAGCAGGAAGCCCAGACATTCCGCAACCAGCTCGGCGAACTGCGCGCCCGCCTCGAAGCCGAACTCAAGGCCGCCGCCGAAAAACAGGCGCTGCTCGAACGCGCCGAGGCCAAGCTATCCGACACCTTCAAGGCGCTCTCCGCCGACGCGCTCCGGGTTTCCTCCGAGCAATTCCTCCAGCTCGCCAAATCCTCGCTCGCCACCCAGACCGAGGAGGCCAAGGGCGAAATCGAAAAACGCAAGACCGCCATCGAGAACCTCGTCAAGCCCGTGGCCGAATCGCTCGGGAAATTCGAACTCCGCATCGGCGAGATCGAAAAACTCCGCGAGGGTGCCTATGCCGAACTCAAGGAACAGGTCCGCGCCCTCGGCGAAGGCCAGCTCGGTTTGCAGCGTGAGACCGCGTCACTCGTCAAAGCCCTGCGCCAGCCGACCGGCCGCGGCCAATGGGGCGAAATGCAGCTCCGCCGCGTGGTGGAACTCGCCGGCATGCAGGAACACTGCGATTTCGAAACGCAGCACAGCACCACCACTGACGAGGGGAAAAAACTCCGCCCCGACCTGGTGGTTAGATTGCCCGGCGGGAAATCCATCGTGGTCGATTCCAAAACGCCGATGGACGGCTACCTCGACGCGCTGGAAGCCACCGATGACGCTGTCAGGGATGAGGCGCTGCAACGCCACGCCCGCCAGGTGCGCACGCACATCCAGCAGCTTTCCTCCAAGAACTACACCGCGCAGTTTGCGCACGCGCCGGAGTTCACCGTGCTGTTCCTGCCCAGCGAGTCATTCTTTTCCGCGGCGCTGCAGAGCGATCCCGGCCTGATCGAGCGCGGCGTCGATCAAGGAGTCATCCTCGCCACGCCCACCACGCTCATCGCGTTGCTGCGCGCCGTGGCCTACGGCTGGCGGCAGGAGGCCATCGCCGAGAACGCCCGTGAGATTTCCTTGTTAGGCCGCACCCTGCACGAACGCCTTGGCAAACTCGCCGAGCACTTCGCCAAGCTCGGGCGCTCGCTCGGCAATGCCGTGGAAAACTACAACAGCGCCGTCGGCTCCTTCGAAACCCGCGTGCTCACCACCGCCCGCAAGTTCGAAGAACTCAAGGCCGCGCCCGAAGGCGTTTCCCTCACCATTCTCGAACCGGTGGACAGCGTGCCGCGCACCCTGCAATCCACCGGCCTGCCGCCCACCGCCTCTCCGGACGACGATTTCACCTTCGTCCCCGATCCACCCGCCAGTGCCAAAAGCGCCGCCGCGGACCTGCGCTCGGCGCTGGAGTGAGATGTGGCGGATGCAATCCGCCGCCACCTTCGGGATTGGCGGAGCATCATTTTTCGTTTAGAACCCGCGGCAATGGAAGCGGAGCATCCGGAAGTCGTGGGGATCGGAGACCTGACCGGTCACGAATTGATTGGTGAAAGCGGCTGCGGCGCGGTGTTCCGCGTGAAGGATGCCGGCGGAAACGCGCTGGCATTGAAAATTTTCGATGCGGCGACGGTCAATCGCGAGCTATTGGAGAAAACGACGCGCCGTTTGCAGGCGGGCGGCTGGCCGGATGGCGTGCTGCCGGTGGTTTCCTCGGATTTCCAGGCGTCGCCCGCATTCCGGATCATGCCGCTCATGGCGGATGGCGGGGATGGGGAGACGCCGCGGCCACGCTCGCTGCAACACCGGCTCGACGAGCATCCGGGGCTGGAATCCTGGAAGCTCGTCAAGGCGCTCGCCCGCGCGCTGGCCGCCATGCACGCGCGCGGCATCGCCCATGGCAACCTGAAGCCGGGCAATGTATATATCGACGACAACGGCGCGCCACTGCTGGCCGACTGGGCGCTCGGCAACATGCCGGGAGTGAAACATTTCGAGTTCACCGACGCGGTGCTCTATCAGGCGCCGGAGCAGTTGCGGGATCCGGGCGGCTATCTGGAAGCGGGCGGCCAGCGCTGGGATGTTTTCGCCTTCGGCGTGCTGGCCTACCGGCTTCTAACAGGAAATTTCCCGCGCTGCAATGAGACCTTTTCCCAAGTGGCTCCACCGGTCGGGGAAACGCGGCGCGAGGGCTTGCGCGCGGATTTGGGCAAGATCGCCGCCAACCTGGAAGCGCAGCCGGATTGCACATGGCCGGATGTCAGTTGCAGCCCGCTGGAGGGCGGCATGCGGGAATGGATCGGCCGCTGTCTGGAACTGGAGCCGCTCAAGCGCCCGCCCAACATGATGGATGTGGTGGCGGGCCTCGATGCGGTGGAGGAAAAACTGGCGGCGCAACAGGAGCGCGAGGGATTGCTGGACCAGCGCCGGCACGCCGGGCGGCGGGCGTGGCGCGCGTTTTTCGCCATGGGCGTGGCAGCGGCTCTGGCGGCGGTATTTGCGGCTTTGTGGCATCTCGAACGGACGCGCTTCGCTGCGGAAAAAATCCGGCTTGGCGATGAAACACGCAGCTTCAAGGCCGCAGCCGAGACGGCACTCGCCGCGCGGGATGCCGCTGCACTGAAGGCCGCCGCCACTGAGGAGACGCTCGCCAGCGAGCGGCAGGCCTGGCTCGAATCCCTCGCGGCCTCGCGCCAGGCAGGTGATCGCCTGTTTTCATGGGCGATGGAAAACAACCACCGCCGTCTGCCGACGCTCGATGGCCGCGCACAGCGGCTCAAGCAGTTGGAGAGCTACTTCGAGGATTTCCTCACCCGCACGGCGGACATGCCGGATCTGGTCGAGGAGCACGCCCGCGCCCGCTTGCAACTGGCGGAAATCTCGCTCGCCACCAATGACGCCACTGCCGCGACCCGCCGCCTGGATGAGGCCCTGAAGATGTGGGAGCCCCTGCCAACGAATGCGGATTTCAAACTGCGCCTGGCCACCGATTCGCTACTGCTCGCCCTGCTCCGGCAGACAAACGCCGATCCGCAGACCGAGGCCGCTTTTGCCAGCGCGAGAAAGGCCTTTGACGCGGTGCCACGTTCCGAGGTGGATGCCGACCGCATGGACCGGATGCTGGCTGTTCTCGACTTCCATGAGGCCAAGCTGCACGCCGCGCGCGGCGATGAAACCAAGGCGCTCGAGCAATTGATGCGGGCCACCCAGACGCTCAACCGGATTTCCGAACAACGGCCGGACTCCGCCATCCTGCGCTCGGAATTGGCAGCCTGCCATTTGTCCAGCGCCTCCATTCTCGACGAAATGGGCAATCCCGGCGACGCCACCGAGGTGCGGCAGCTTGCCTCGGTGGAACTCCGCAAGCTCGTGGAAAAAAATCCGGAAGATCCGGCACCGCAACTCGAACTCGCCGCTTGCTACGGCGCGATGGCCGAGGCCGCCGTGCTTTCGGGTGACATCGCCGCCGCCGAGTCCCTCTCACGGCAATCCACCACCCTGTTAGACGGCCTGCTTGCCCGGCAACCGGAAAACCCCAGGGCGCTATCCCGCAAGGCCGCCCAACTCGGCCTGCTGGCCGGCATTCTGCGCGACCGCGGGCAGACGGCCGAGGCCGTGCAGCATTATGACGATGGCATCCGGATGCTCGAGGCGCTCCGGGCGTCCGCTCCGGAAGATACCACGGTTTCCTATCAACTCTCCCTGCTGTGGTGGCAGAAAAGCCGGATGGCCGGCGCTTCCGGCGGGCGGGATGAGGAAATCGCGCTGCTCGGCAGGGCGCGGGATTTGTTAGGAAGTCTGGAGGTCTCGCCGCCGGTATCAGGCCCGCCGCCCGGCCAACTGCGGCGCAGCGCCGCCTATCTGGCTGGTGATCTCGGCCACGCGCTCCAACTCGCCAACCGCAAGGGCGACGCCGCCCGCGCCTTCACCACCGCGGTTTCCCTGTGGGAGGCTCTGGTGAAATCCCGCCCGCAGAGCGAGGAGTATCAGGAAGGCCTCGCCTGGAGCCGCCAGCGGCTGGCGGATTTGAAGTGATCAAATTTCCGCCGCCGCAGGGGCCTGACTCTTCGCCCGGATGCGCAGGTTGAGCATTTCCACGCCGAGTGAGAATGCCATGGCGAAGTAGATGTATCCTTTCGGGAAATGGAAGTGGAAGCCCTCCGCCATCAGCGTGGTGCCGATGAGGATGAGGAAGGAGAGCGCGAGCATCTTCACCGAAGGATGGCGCGAGACGAACGCGCTCACGCTGCCGGAGGCCAGCATCATCACGCCCACTGAAATGATCACGGCGCTCATCATCAGCGAGATCCGCGAGGGATCATTGACCATCCCGACTGCGGTGATCACCGAGTCCAGCGAGAAGATGACGTCGATCATCATGATCTGCACCAGCACTGCGGCGAAGCTGTTGGCTTGGACGGAAACGCCGGAATCTCCCGCGCCTTCCAGCTTGTGGTGGATTTCCCTGGTGGCTTTCCAGATCAGGAAAGCTCCGCCGAAGAACAGGATGAGATCCTTCACCGACACGCCCAACAGCCCGTGGTGCTCCTTGTATTGCGGGCTGAGATTCCACAGGAATTCCGGCAGGTGGAAGCTGAAGACCGGCTTGGTCAGCCCCATGATCCAGGTGATGGAAAACAGCAGCGCCAGCCGCGCGAACATCGCCAGCCCGAGGCCTAACAGCCGCGCCGTCTTGCGTTGGTGCTCCGGCAGCCGGTCCACCAGGATGGAAAGGAAAACGATGTTGTCGATGCCGAGGACGATTTCCAGCAGCGAGAGCGTGAACAAAGCGCCCCAGGCCTGGGGATCGCTGAACCACTCGAAGGAGAGTTCGGGCATGGCGGCAGGCTTGGGTTATTTGGAAACGAAGGCCAGCGCGCGCTGCTTCATCTGGGTGGCCATCAGGCTGAGCGCGTTGGCCCGCGTCGGCGCGAGGTGCTCCTTGAGCCCGGTGCGGTCGATGAAACCCATGTCCGCGGTGAGGATGGCGTCCGGCGTCTCACCATCGAGCACGCGCACAAACAGTGCGATCATGCCCTTGGTGATGAGCGAATCCGAATCCGCGGCGTAGCGCACCGCGCCGTTGTCAAAGGACGCGTCCAGCCAGACCTGGGACTGGCAGCCCTTGATGAGGTGCTCCGGGTTTTTCGCCGCCTCATCCATCGGCGGGAGTTTCTTGCCGAGTCCGATGACGTATTCGTAGCGCTCCGTCCAATCCTGGAAGAGCGCCAGTTCCTCCAGCAATTCCTGTTGTTTGTCCGCGATGCTCATGGGCGCGGCCATTCAACGCGGAATCCGCCGCTCGGCAAGCCCGCTTCCTGCATCAAATCGTGTTGCCGGGCTTGGGTCTTTTTCTCTCAGGTGCGCTGATGCTTCCGGCAGCGATTGAGGGCCTCCAGACCGAAATGCTGCAAAATCCTCTCGGTCTTCAGGAAGCCCGTCCGCGTTTTTCCTAGCGGATGCAAGCCGGGCGGCGGGGTGCCGGGCAGGAGGCGTTCCGCATTCTGGTGGCCTCGTCACCAGAGTTTCTGGCTCAGGGAAAAGGCGACCTCTGGGATTCGGGAATGGTCAGCCGGTCGCAGAGTCACTTGGTTCCCTATCAAGGCAAGCCACTGACATCCCGCATGAGAGCTTGGTGGACCGTCGAAGTCCGTGATGAAACGGGGGCCTCGCGCCACCCTGCGGAGCCTGCGATGCGCGTGGCGATGCGGGCTTCCAGGCTGGTGATATCGGACATGGCGGGGTGGCTGACTTCATCCCAATATGCCCATCGCGCGGCAATGCCAAAGACGGTGATGCCACTCGGCCACTGCCGCACACGGGTTCTTGCCAGCCGCCACCGCATCGGCCAGCTTTCGCGGCGTGATCCGCCCGTGGGTTTCCATCAACCTCGCCGTCTCCGCCGATGGGAAAATCTCCTCGGTGAGCCGCCGCCCGTCCGGCTGGACCTCCCGCGCCGACCACGCCCGCCTGCTCGGACTGCGCGAGAGCGCCGACGCATTGCTCGTCGGCCGCGGCACCCTGGAGGCGGACCGCATGACGCTCACCGTGCCCGGCAAGGCCGTGCAACCGCTGCGCTGCATCGTTTCACGCAGCGGCAACCTCGCCGCCGATCACCCGGTTTTCCAGAAACCCGGTGGCCCGCTTCATCTGTTGGTGACCGGTGAAATTGGATCGGGCATCCCCGCCGCCGGTCCCCTGCTGCAAATCCATCACGGCACGCTCGCCGGGTTTCTTGAAACGCTGGCCACCACCCACGCCGTGAAGCGCCTCCACTGCGAGGGCGGCGGCGCGCTCATCCGCTCACTGGCCGGACTCGACGCCATCGACGAGTTTCACCTCACGCTGGCCGGCCACACGCTGTTCGGCGGCATCTCCGCGCCCACGGCCACGGGGGTTGCGGCGGAGTTTCTGCCGCGTTCGCTTGCGTTCACACTCAGCCACTTCGAGCCGCGGCCGGACTTGGGTGAATGCTTTCTCAGCTACCGGCGCGCTCAGTGAGCGGGTTTTTCCGCATCGTGATGCTCCGCCTCGCCGTGGCCGCCGGAGTGGTGTTGATGCAGTTGCTTGGTGCCGTCAGGACCTTCGAATTCATGGCGTTCGCAGGAAACACCGGCAAAGGCAACGGCCAGAAGGAGCAGCGGGAAAAGTTTCATCGGCGCGCTTCATAGCCGCTCGCCGCCGAAACGCAACCCCCAAGCTCACCGATCCAAGGGGTGGCTGGGATCAACTTTCCGGAAAGATTTTCCCCACCAGGCGGCCAGCAGGCTGCCGATGAGGCAGTGAAACACTGCCGAGATGGCCGCCGGGACCGGGGCGAGTGCCATTTGCGGGAAATGCCGCGTTGCCAGCGCCGCGCCGAGGCCGCTGTTCTGCATGCCCACCTCGATGGAAATCGTGCGTCGCAGGCTCTCGGCGCAACCCGCCAGCCGGGCGAAGCCGTAGCCCATGGTGAAGCCGCTGACATGCAGGAGCAGCACCGAGGCAAACAGCGGCCACAGCGCCGTGGCAATCTCCGCCTTTTTCGCGGCGACGATGCTGCCGACGATGCCCACCACCACCAGGCTGCTGAACAAGGGCCCCAGCGCATCCACCCAGCGGCGGATTTTTTCCGGATGGCGCAAGCGGCCGAAGGCGGTGTTTGCGGCCACGCCGCAGGCCAGCGGCAGGAGCACCACCACCAGCATGCTGCGGAACAGCGCCCACGCATCCACCGGCAGCCAGGCCCCGGCCAGCCAGCGGGTGAGCCATGGCGTGGCCACCACCGCCACCAGCGTGGAGGACATGGTGAGCAGCACGCTGAGCGCCACGTTTGCCTTGGCCAGGTAGCAGATCACGTTGGATGCGGTGCCGCCCGGGCAGCAGGAAACCAGGATCAACCCGATCGCCAGCCCCGGTTCCAGCTGGAAGGTTCTGGCGATGGCCCAACCGCTCAGCGGCATGATGAGAAACTGCGCCGCCACGCCGAGTGCCACCAGTTTCGGCTGGCGCGCCACCGCCGTGAAATCCGCCACCCGCAGCGTGAGGCCCATGCCCAGCATGATGAGCCCGAGTCCCGGCTCGATGAACGGCCGCAGCGCCGCCCATGGCCCGGGCTGGAGCCAGGCCCAACCGCAACCGAGCACCACCCACAGGGGAAACAAGGCCGTCATCCATTCCAGCAATCGCGCGCTTCGCATGGCGGCACTTCTACTTCCGCGGTGCCATGAGGCCATGCAAATGATTGGCCGCGCCGCAAAAAATCCACACGCTCCGCCAGCGCCGGGCGCATCCCGCTTTGACTTCCGCAATTCCGATGGCTCAGTGGCGCCCAGGGCAATCAAACCGCATGCTTTTCCTCGAACAACTCCGCGGCGAGCTCCGCAAACTCTTCGCCCGGCCGCGCACCTGGATGGGTTACGGCGCGTTCCTCATCATGGAGGCGCTCATCCTCTTCGTTTACAAGCTGGAGCGCAGCCAGAACCACATGCGCGGACTCATCGAGCGCAATGGCCTGGAGTTCGGCACCTACTACAGCTCGCTGACGATCACCTTCACCATCATGCTGCTGAGCATGTTGCTGTTAGGTTCCATCTACTTTGCGCTGGTGGCGGGCGACATCGTGGCCAAGGAAAACGAGGACGGTAACCTGCGGCTGGTCTTCGCCCGGCCGATCAGCCGGTTGCGGCTGCTGCTGGTGAAATACACCGCCGTCTCGCTCTACACTTTCAGCTTCGTGTTTTTCGTCGGCGTTTCCGGCTATCTGATGGCGGTGGCGGCGGTCGGCTGGGAAGGCGGCTTGTTCGTGATGGAGCCGAAAATGAAAGTCTTCGCCGCGTATCCGGACTGGTGGGAGGGCGCCGGCCGGCTGGCGCTTTCCGCGGCGGGCATCGGCCTGAGCATGATCACGCTTTCGTCGATCGCGTTCATGTTTTCCTGTTTCAAGATCAAGCCGGCGGCGGCGACGATCATCACGCTCACCATTCTCTTCGTGGACATGATTTTGCAGGGCTTCCCGTTCTTCAAACCCTACGAGAGCTGGTTCGTCACCTGGCGGATGAGTGCGTGGGTTTTCCTGATGGAGCAGCACCTCTCGTGGGCGAAAATCGCCGAATCCTACGCGTTTCTGGCAGGCCTGAATGTGACGCTCTTCGTCATCGGCTGGCTCGCGTTCCAGACGCGGGATTTCAAGACCTGAGGCGGCGGCTCACCAGTTGATGTTCTGGCCGCGGGCGTCGATGTGGGTGAAATTCCAGTAGCCGCCGACGCCGCCCTTGAACAGGCCGAGCTCACGCAGTTCTCGGGCGGTGGCCGTGACCAGCGAGGCGCGCACGGGGAATTTCACATCTGCGGCGATGTTTGCCTGGTGCCATGATCCGGCGCGGCCACCCGAGCGCGCGTTGTAGGCCGGTGAGCGATAGGCGGAAATCACTTCCACCTTGGAGACATTGAGCTCCTGCGCGATGCGTTCCACCACCCGCAGGGTGTAGCCCATGCGTTTCCAGGTGGATTTGGGAGGCAGCGTGTTCCAGACGTTGCCGCGGCATTTGGCGTGGGAGGCCACCACTTGGGCGGCGCTCACGCGCCTGAGCCCGAGGCTGTTGAGGTAGCGGAAATACTCGTTGGCCTCGCGGAAGTTGCTGGCCGCCCATTCTTCCGGCAGATCCGGTTGGAGGCTGAAAGGCACGGCGCGGCCGGTGTTGCTCTGGGTGGAGGAAGTGGGCACCGAGACCTTGGGCATGGATTTGCTCTTCTTGCCCTGCGTGAAGGCTGCCGCGGAGCCGGAACTCGCCAGAAAACCCAGACCCGCAAGACTCAGAGTGCCAAGGATACCACGGCGGCAGGTCGGCTGTGATGCGGGCGTTTCGGGGGCTGTCGGGTCTTCGGGAAAAATCATGTCGTCAAGGGATGGGGCATCGGTCTGGCAAAGCGGATGGTGTGCCGGAACACACGGAATTTGCGCAGCCCGCGTCAAAAGTTCCCGACGACGAAATCAAACCACGCGCACCCGGCAAGCAAAAAAAGCCCGTTGAGTTCTAACTTTTTCCGCGGCCTCAATCCAGCTCCTTGCGCTCAAGCGCCTCGTCGAGGTGCTTGAGGAATTCCTTCACCGTCGGGTATTCGCTGGCGAAAAAGCGGCTGAACTCCTTGCCCTCGGAATCGAGCAGAATCACGGTGGGAAAGCCCTCGATGCGGTATTTCTCGGCAAATGGCTGGTTTTTCTCGCCCAGCTCCTTGTTGCCCTTCGGGAAATCGAGCTCCACGAGGATGAAGTTCTTCGAGGCGGCGGTGACGAATTCTTTTTTGGAGAAGACGTTCTTGCGCATGACGATGCACGGCGGACACCAATCCGAGCCGGTGAACTCCACCAGCACGGATTTTTTCTCCGCCTTGGCCTGGACCAGTGCCTTTTCGAGATCGGTGGACCAGCCCGCCGGAGCGCTGGCATAAGCGGTGGCGGTGAGCGCGGCGACGGTGAAGGAGGCGAGCCAGGTGATTGCTTTCATCATCGGCATTAACGGTTTCCGGCGGCCGCTTTATTCAAAAAACTTGGCCGGGTGGGCAAACAAACGCTAGCCAAGGGCATGCCGCAGCCGCGCCTCATCATCGCCACCCGCAATGCCCACAAGACGGCGGAAATTCGCGCCATGCTCGGCGGCCGCTTCGAGGTGCTCGATGTGACCGCCTTTCCCGAGTGCCCGGAAATCGCCGAAACCGGCACCACGTTTCTCGAAAACGCCCGCCTCAAGGCGCTCGGCATCAGTGCCGTGGTGGATGGGCTGGTGCTCTCGGACGACTCCGGGCTGGAAGTCGATGCGCTGGGCGGCGCGCCGGGCGTGTGGTCGTCCAGCTTCGGCGGCGAGGAGGGCGATCACCCGCGCAACAACGCCCGTTTGCTCGCCGAAATGGCTGGGAAAAGCGACCGTCGCGCCCGCTTTCGCTGCACCATGGTGCTGGCGGAGCAGGGGAGGGAGCTGGCGCATTTCAGCGGCACGGTGGAGGGCCGGATCATCGGTGAGCCACGCGGCGGGCAGGGTTTCGGCTACGATCCCTTGTTCATTCCGGATGGCCATGAGCACACCTTTGCCGAGCTGGGCGAGGCGGTGAAAAACTCCCTCAGCCACCGCGCCAGAGCGCTGGCAAAAGCCATCGACTGGCTGGAGCGCCATCGTTGAGCGCACTTCTTCAGCCTAACTTGGAAAAGTGATCCCAGCCACCGGTGAGGGTTTCGCCGGATCCCGCGGGGACGAGGTGGCCGATGGCGGTGAGCGGGAGGCTGGGAAATGCGGTGGCCCATGCCGCCAGCAGCCCGGGCACCCGTTCCAGCTCGATGGCCAGCAGAAGTTCGAAGTCCTCGCCGTCGTTGAGCGCCTGCGCCGCCGTGCAGCCCGGTGAAAGCGGCAGGGCCGCATGGTCGAGCACGCAGCCACAGCCGGAGGCCACGGCCAAACGCGGCAGATCCTTGGCCAGCCCGTCCGAGAGATCCATCATGGCCGTCGGCTTGAACTCGGATACCAACCAGTATGCTTCTTTGGCGCGTGGGGTGAAGTTGAGGTGTTTTCCGGCGAGCGAACCGCCGAGGGTTCCGGTGACGAGGAGGGTTTGGCCGGGGCATGCGGTGGAGCGCAGGGCGAGGTGCTCGCGCCGGACGCTGCCGGTGGCGGCGATGGAGATCACGGCGGCGGAGCCTGGTGGCACGCGCGAGGTTTCGCCGCCGGCGAGCACCGCGCCGAAGGCGGCGAGGCAATCGCCAATGCCGCGGTAGAGCTCCTCCGCCCATGATACGGAAGTTTCCGGGGGTAGGGCGAGGGTGACGAGGAAGCGCCCGGGTTTTCCGCCCATGGCGGCGAAGTCCGAGACCACCCGGGCGGCGGCTTTCCAGCCCACGGCGCGGGGCGGCGTGTCCGGCAGGAAATGCACGCCGGCGACCATGGCGTCGGTTTTGAGGAGTTGGAGCTCAGCGGATACCGGGCCGGGATCGATCACCGCGCAATCATCGCCGGGGCCGGCGGCGGGATCCGGATCGCGCGGGACGAGGCGGGTGAGCCGGTCGATGAGGGCGTCCTCGCCGATGTCGCGGAGGGTTTTCACTGCGGCAGCTCGATGGGGATTTCGTAATAACGGACGGCCATCTGGGCGATGACGGTGGCGCCGTTGAAGCAGAAATGCGTGGCAATGGGAGCCCACAGCGAGCCGGTTTTTTCGTAGAGAAACACCAGCACGATGCCGAAGATGAACAAGGGCAGCAGCGCGGTGAGATTTCCGTGCGCGGCGGCGAAGATCAGGGCGGAACAACCCGCCGCCACCGTCATGCCGCCGAATTTTTTCATCACCGGGTAGAGGTAGCCGCGGAAGACGATTTCCTCGCACAGCGGCGCGGCGATTACTGCGGCGAAGGCCATCAGCCCGAGCACCAACGGGTCTTCCGATTCCTGCAGCAGCCGCACCGTGTCCTGCACGGTTTCCACCCCCAGCGACTGCATCCATTCGACGTATCCGGAAAACTGCAGGCCGCTGAACACCAGCCACATGAGCAACACGGTGCCGGGGGCGATGAGCACCATCCACGGCCACGCCGGCCAGCGCAGGCCGAGCCACTGGATCAGGCCCACGCGGCGGGTGACCAGCAGCGCCACCAGGCCCGCCATCAGGAATTGGAAGCCGATGTTCACCAGCAGGGCGTCCGGTGTGAGTTCCGGCTTCTGGGTTTGCGCCGCGCGCAATGAGGTGAGGATCAATCCGGCGAACAGGCCAAACACCAGAACCACTCCCAGCAAATCCACCGGCCGGTAAAACCACACCGGCACCCGCCCTACGGGCAGCTCAGGCAGCTCCGGCGGCAATGGCGGCGGCTCATATGGCGATGCCTCGCTGCCGCCAAACTCAGCGGCATCCGGCTGTTTGGTAGGGGGCTTCCCGCCGGACCACGCGCGCAGGACCACCGCCACGCAAAAAACGACCACCGCCGCGGCGAATGCGCCGGTGAGAACCATTTCAGTAGGGTCGGGCATGGTGGGGATTTCCTCGCGCGCAAGCTGCGACGTCCCGGCCGGACGCGCCAATGGAAAAATGCGCGCCGCTTTTTTCGCCCGGTTGCTTAGGAAATCATGAATTTAAGCCCATGCTTGCAAATCGCTTGGGAATCCGGAGACTCCGCGTTCATCGAAACCGCCCGCCCATCCCTGATTCCGCCGCCCAATCCGTATCGCGTGATTCTGCGGCGGGACTACCCGGAGCCGCTCATCGCGCTGCTTGCCTTCATTCTCGGCATTTGGCTGTGGGACCATTATTTTGGGAAAACCGCCGGCTACGAACCGGGCACCGAGGAGATCGCGCTGGTGAAGATCGACCGCGACCTGCGCCTGGCGGACGCCATGGCCGGAGACCCGGCCTGGCTGCGCTGGCTGGCGGGCGTGGATGAGCCCGCCGCCATCCGGAATGACGGGATGCGCGCTTGGGAAAACCTCGCGGCCTACGGTTCGATGAGCCTGCCGGGGCTGGAGGCCTATGCCATTCTCAAGGCGGAGCATGAAGGCCTGCCGCTGCGCAAAACCCTCGCGGAAACCATGCAGGGGCAGATGATTTCCGACTTTGTCGAAACTTCGGAACAGCTCGCCAGCCACCGCGGCACCTGGTGGCACGCCCGCTGGATCACGACCATGGAGCAGGACATGCCGCCCTATTGCCAGTGGCGCGAAATTTATCAGCGGGATTGCCAACAACTGCGCATCCGGGCGATCTTCGCGCGCTCTTGGGTCTGGCTGCTCGGGCTGGTCGGCCTGGCGTTCATTCCCCGCACGCTGGCGGATTTGAAACGCGGGCTGCATGCCCGGCCGCGCGGTTATGGCGGTGCCTGGCCGCTGCCGCTGGGGCTGGTGATTTTTCTGGTGGCCACGCTGGCATGGATCGGCTTCGCCATGACGCTCGAGCTCGGCATCGGCGCGCTGCCCGGGCTTCATCCGCTGGCCGGGATTTTGTTAGACGCGGCGGCGCGCATGCTGCCCGCGCTCATCGCGCTGGGCCTGCTTTTCCGCCGGCCGTCCCACGCGGTGCGGGTGCTTGGGCTGGACCGCCCGCTCGCCCCGAAAACCGTGCTTGGGGTGTTTTCCCTGCTGCTGCTCGCGGATCTGCTGCTGCGGGCGGCTATCGGGGGCGGCGACTCCGCCGACCCGGGCGGGGGATTGAGCGCGGGTGAGGCCGGCATCTGGGGGCTGGTCTTTGCGGTGGTTTCGGCCTGCCTGCTGGCACCGTTGTCGGAGGAGTTGCTCTACCGCGGTGTGTTGTTCCGCTCGTTATGGAACCGGCTGGGCGTTCTGCCCGCCGCGATTCTCTCGTCGGCGGTCTTCGCTGTGCTGCATTTTTACGATGGCTACGGCTTGTTGAGCGTCGGCATTTTCGGTTTTTCCTGTGCGCTGCTCTACACCGCCACCGGTTCGCTCGGCGCCTGCATCGCGCTGCACTTTTTGTATAACTCGTCCATCAAACTGCCGGAATGGCTGATCTATCACGGCGCGCTTGGTTGACCGCGCGCATTGGGATTTCCCGTTTCGTCATTCGTCTTGCCCTTGGTTCCGCCGGAATTCTAGCCTGCCAACGTTCATGAGCGATTCGCCGCCCACCGCCGCCTTCGTGGCTCCGGCTCCTGCCGACCTCGCCCCGATGTTTCCAGGTTATGAGATCGGCCCATTGATCGCCACCGGCGGCATGGGCGCGGTCTATCAGGCCGTCCAGCGATCTCTGGAGCGGACGGTGGCCCTCAAGATCCTGCCGCATGAGTTCAGCGCGGATGCCGCGTTTTGCGCGGGTTTCGAGGCCGAGGCCAAGGCGATGGCGCGCCTCAACCATCCCAATCTCATCGGGGTTTACGACTTTGGCGAGGCCGCGGGCATGCTCTACATCATCATGGAGTATGTTCCCGGAAAATCGCTTTTCCACTCCGCCCACGGCATCGCCATCGACCCGGCGGAAGTCATCCGGCTGATCAGCGGCATTTGCAGTGGTCTCGCCCACGCCCACGGCAACGGCATCATCCACCGCGACATCAAGCCCTCCAACATCCTGCTGGATCCCAGTGCCAATCCCAAGATCGGCGACTTCGGGCTCGCCCGGCCCGCCGACCATCAGATTCAGGAGGGTGAGGAAATTTTCGGCACTCCCCACTACACCGCGCCGGAAGTCATCAGCACCCCGGGTCATGTGGACCACCGGGCGGATATTTTTTCCGTCGGTGTGATGCTGCACGAGTTGCTCACCGGCCGCCTGCCTGCGGATGACCGCCGGTCGGCATCGGTCATTGCGCACTGCGATCCGCGCTTCGATGCGATCATCCGCCGGGCCACGGATCCCATTCCGGATCACCGTTATGCGAGTGCTTTGGAGATCGCCAATGAGCTCCAAACCATCGCCACCACATCCGGTCCAAAGGTCTTGCGGACGGCTCCGGTGCCCGCCACAGCGGGGGCGGGTTCTCGCAAGGGCAAGGCCCGCCGGCAGGACCGGAAGTCCTCCGCTGTGCCCGTTATCATCATTTTTCTGGCCGCCGTCACGCTTGCCGTCTTCGCCTACAGGCACCACCTCAAGCAAAAGCTCGCACGTCAGAGCGCCGCGCAAGCATCCGTCAGCGTGGTCGTGGAACCTCCACCGGCACCTGCGCTACCACCTGCGCCACCACCTGCGCCGGAAGAACCAGTTCCGCCGCCCGTCGTTTTCGAACCGGATCCCACTCCGCTTCCGGGGCCAGAACCCTCCGCCGAGCCGCTTGCCCCCGAGCCACCGTCTCCGGCAGCGGAGCCTAAGTTCGATGTTCCCGGCTTCCTCTCGCGTGCCCGCAAGGTGATGCGGGCCCGCGCCGAGCCCGCCGTCCGCAAACAAAACGCGGCCATTGAGGACAACCTCGAAGCCATGGAGCGGAATCTCAAACGTGCCCTGCGCAAACAAGGTCTCAAACCCAGGGAACAAGCCGTCGGAGCCCTGGTTGAGCAGTTGACCGAAGAATGCAAAAGCCAGGACAGCCGCATTCCCGCAATCTTGCCCGCAGCCCTGACGGTCGTGCCGGGTTTTCAGGCGGTGCATGCCGAGTTTCTCGAAAAGCAGCAGGCATTGGAAAGCTCGCTTGCCAGCGAGTTGTCCCAATATTCCGCGACCTACCTCCTCGGGATCGAAAAACAAATCGAACGCCTCAAGCCAACTGACGATCCCGCCGCCATCGGACTGCTCGAGCAGGAGCTCCAAAGCGTTCGCGGGGATGAAGGATATTTCACCGGCCTGATGCTCGCGCCGGATTCCGAGTAGGGAAATTCCCTGTGACACGTTCCCCGGCACACTTCCGCTGGCGGAGCGGCGTTTCGCATTTAGAGTCCCCGCGTGCCTCACACTGAGATCGCCCCACCGTCCATCCGCCTTCACGGCTGCCGCCAGCACAACCTGCGCAATCTCGATCTGCAGATCCCTCTCGGCAAGCTCACCGTGGTCACCGGCCCGTCCGGTTCGGGCAAGTCATCGCTGGCATTTCACACGCTCTACGCCGAGGGCCAGCGCCGCTATGTGGAAACGTTCTCACCCTACGTCCGGCAGTTTTTCGACCGCATGGACAAACCGGATGTCGATTCCATCGAAGGCATCCCGCCCGCCATCGCCATCGAGCAGAAAAACCACGTCCGCACCACGCGTTCCACCGTCGGCACGCTCACCGAGATCAACGATTACCTCAAGCTGCTTTATCCGCGCCTCGCCACCGCCCACGATCCCCACACCGGAGAAATCATCCAGCCGGACTCCCCCGAATCCGTCGCACAGTGGGCCATGGAAAACCTCGCCGGTCAGCCTGTTTTTGTCACCTTTCCCATCCCCGTCCCGTCCGGCACCAAGGCGGAGGAGCTCTTCCCCTTCCTCAATGCCCAAGGCTATCTGCGCATCCTTCATGATGGCCAGACCCTCCGCACCGACGAGCAGGGCGCGGACTTCAACCCGCAAGCGACCATCCATGTCCTCCAGGACCGCATCACTCTAACAAAAAATAACCGCTCCCGCCTCCTCGAAGCACTCGAAGCCGCCTTCCGCCTCGGCAAGGGCCATGCCGCGATTGTGGCTGGTGCGTCCCGCTCCTTCTCCACCACCTGGCACAATCCCGCCACCGGCTTCACCCTCCGCCCGCCCACGCCCGCCCTCTTTTCCTTCAACTCTCCCCTCGGCGCCTGTCCCAAGTGCCGAGGCTTCGGCCGCATCATCGGCATCGACCTTGAAAAATCAGTCCCCGATCCCACCCTCTCCATCGCCCGGGGGGCCATCAAGCCCTTCCAAGGCGAGCGCGGCGGGGAATGCCAGCGCGACCTCATCCGCTGCTGCCGCGAGCGCGGCATCGACATCAAGACCCCGTGGGAGGACCTGACCGACGACGAACGGGAATGGGTTTACTATGGAGACCGTAGAAAACCCGAGATTTCACCCGAGGAGCTCGAAGCCCTCTGGCAGGCCGGCGACTGGTATGGCGTCAAAGGCTTCTTCGACTGGCTGGAAACCAAGGCCTACAAGATGCACGTCCGCGTCTTTCTTTCCCGCTACCGTTCCTACACCACCTGCGCCGCCTGCCGCGGCAAGCGCCTGCAGCCCGAGGCCCTCTGCTTCAAAATCAACGGCCTCACCCTGCCCGATCTTTGGAGCCTCCCCGTTTCCGAGCTCCTCCCATGGTTCGCCAATCTCAGATCCCGAAACTCAACTCTCAAATCCAGGGACGCCACCCTCGCCCTTGTTCTAACAGAAATCCACTCGCGTCTCACTTATCTCGATGAGGTCGGCCTCGGCTACCTCACTCTGGACCGCCCCACCCGCACCCTCTCCGGCGGCGAGGTGGAGCGCGTGAACCTCACCACCTGTCTCGGTGCTTCGTTGACCGGAACTCTCTTCGTGCTGGATGAGCCCACCGTCGGCCTCCATGCCCGTGACATCGACCGCCTCGTCGGCGTCATGCACGGCCTGCGGGACAAGGGCAACACGCTTGTCGTCGTCGAGCACGAGCAAGCGGTCATGCAGGCCGCCGACCACCTCATCGACCTCGGACCAGCGGCGGGCACGCTCGGTGGTGAATTGGTGTATCAGGGACCGCCGCTCAGAGTGCCGAGTGATCAGTTAGCAGTGATCGGTGAAAAGAAGAAAAAATCTTCGCGAAGCGCAAAGTCTTCACTGATCACTGATCACTCGGCACTTGGCACTTTGCCATGGCTCACCGGCCAAAAATCCATCGCCATCCCAAGCAAGCGCCGCAAGCCGTCAGCACAAGTCCTCACCGTCAAGGGAGCCACCCGCCACAATCTGCGCAAACTTGATGCCGGGATCCCGCTCGGCCTCTTCGTCTGCCTCACCGGGGTTTCCGGGTCCGGCAAGTCCACCTTCGCCCATGACGTCGTCTATCAGAACCTTGCCCGCAAACTCGGCCAGGAAACCGAAGGCGATCCCGCATCCATCCGCGAGCTGAAGGGCAGCCAACATCTGACGGGCGTCGAGCTCGTCGATCAATCCGCCGTCGCCCGCACGCCGCGCTCCACGCCCGCGGTTTTCCTCGGTGCATTCGATCCCATCCGCCAGCTCTTCTGCGAAACGGAATCCGCCAAGGCCGCCGGTCTCAAGCCCGGCTTCTTTTCCTTCAACTCCGGCGATGGCCGCTGCGACCGCTGCGCCGGCAATGGTTTCGAGAAAGTGGAAATGCAGTTCCTCTCGGATGTTTACATCACCTGTCCGGACTGCAACGGCCGCCGCTTCAAAGCCTCCACCCTCGAATACACCTGGAACGGGAAATCCATCGCCGACATTCTGGATTTGACCGCAGATGACGTGGCGGAGGTTTTCAACCGCCAAGCCCACCATTCCAAAAAAGAGCAAAAACTCATCTCCGAGATCCACGCCGCCATCCAGCCCCTGCTCGAAGTCGGTCTCGGCTACCTCAAGCTAGGCCAGCCCCTCAACACCCTCTCCGGCGGCGAGTCCCAACGCCTCAAGCTCTGCCAACTCCTGACGGTGGCTGGGACTTGCAGCCCCAGTCCGTCGAAGGGACACCCTGTCCCTTCAAGTCTGAAAGGCAAACTCCTCATCCTCGACGAACCCACCACCGGACTCCACTTCACCGACATCGAGCGACTTCTATCAGTCTTCCAGAAACTCGTCGATTCCGGCCACTCCCTGCTCGTCATCGAACACAACTTCGAAGTCATCAAATCCGCCGACTGGATCCTCGACCTCGGTCCCGAGGCCGGCAAACACGGCGGCCAAATCGTCGCCCAAGGCCCGCCCGAAGACATCGCCAAACTCGACACTCCCACCGCCCGCTATCTCCGTGAGGTCTTGAACGGAGCGCGGACTTCAGTCCGCGCGTCTTCCCCCAAATCTCAAACTCCGAATCCCAAATCCCAAATCTCCTTAAGAGGCGCACGCCACCACAACCTCAAGAACATCTCTCTCGACATCCCGCGCGACCAGCTCGTCGTCATCTCCGGTCTATCAGGTTCCGGCAAGTCCACCCTCGCCTTCGACATCCTCTTCGCCGAGGGCCAGCGCCGCTTCCTCGACTCGATGTCCGCCTACGCCCGCCAGTTCGCCGAGCAGTTGGAAAAACCCGAGATCGACAGCTTGCAGGGCCTGCCGCCCACCGTCGCCATCGAGCAACGCGTCTCCCAAGGCGGCGGCAAGTCCACCGTCGCCACCGTCACCGAACTGTGGAACTTCATCCGCCTGCTCTATTCCAAACTCGGCACCCTCTACTGCCCGGACTGCCGCGTGCCGGTGGAAAAACAATCCGTCGCCGCCATCGAGAACACCATCCGCGGCCACTTGAAAAAAGGTCCCGTCACGCTCTTGGCTCCCGTCATCCGCGGGAAAAAAGGCTACCACACCGAGGTCGCCGAATGGGCGCTCAAGCAAGGCTTCACCCGCCTGTTAGTGGACAAGCAATTCAAGGACGCCGAGAGCTTCACCCGCCTCGAGCGCTTCAAGGAACACGACATCGATGTGGAGATAAAAGTGATCACGGATCACGCGGCACTCGGCACTTCCATCGCGCGAGCCCTTGAAATCGGCAAGGGCGTGATGCGCCTCTTCACCTCCGACAAGAAATTCATCCTGCTCTCCACTCACTCGGCCTGCCCGTCCTGCAACCGCTCATTCGAAGAACTTGACCCACGCCTTTTCTCCTTCAACTCACCACACGGCTGGTGCGCCGAGTGCCGCGGCCACGGCCGCGTCCCGAAACGCCGCCACCACCTCGACACCGCCCGCTTCGACTCCGTGCTCGAAGCAGAAATGGACGCCGACCGCGCCATCGGGCGCATGGACGACGAGGAACTCGTCACCTGCCCCGCCTGTCACGGCTCCCGCCTCAACCCCATCGCCGCCAACGTCCGCCTGGTACTATCACATATCTCAAATATGGAATCCGATTTGCCCATCGCGGAGCTGGCGCGGATGACGATCTTGCGTGCGGCGGATCATTTCTCCGGGCTTGGCTTCACCGAAGCGCGCGACAATCTCATCGCCCGGGACATCCTGCCGGAAATCAAACAACGGCTTTCATTCCTTCAGGAGGTCGGCCTCGGGTATCTCCAGCTCGACCGCTCCGGCAACACACTCTCCGGCGGGGAATCCCAGCGCATCCGCCTCGCCGCGCAGCTCGGCTCCAACCTGCGCGGCGTGCTCTACGTGCTCGACGAGCCCACCATCGGCCTGCACCCGCGCGACAACGCCGCGCTGCTCAAAACCCTCATCAAGCTCCGCGACCATGGCAACTCCCTCATCATCGTCGAGCACGACGAGGAGACCATTGCCGCGGCGGATCATTTGATCGACCTCGGCCCCGGCGCGGGCCGTCTCGGAGGCGAGGTCGTCTATCAGGGGCCGCCGCCGGGAGTGAACAGTGATCAGTTAGCAGTGATCAGTGGAAGAAAAGCCAAACTCAAGTGCGCAAGCAAACCACTGGTCACTCACTCCCCCACGCTGCGCGCACTCCTCAACCCGCTCATCCACCCCACCCGCGGCTGCCGGCGGGAAGTGAAGAAATCCCACCCTTTCCTCACGCTGGCAAATTGCCGCGCCAACAACCTGAAGGACATTGATGTTTCCATCCCGCTCGGCCGGCTCACCGTTCTAACAGGAATTTCCGGTTCCGGCAAATCCACCCTCATGCACCAGTGCGTGGCGGCGGTGTTCAACCGCCAGGCCAAAACCAAAGCCCCCTTCACCAAAGTTTCCGGCGAAAAGGCCATCAAAGCCTGCTACGAAGTGGATCAATCGCCCATCGGCAAGACCTCGCGCTCGTGCCCGGCGACTTATGTGAAAGTCTTCGATCACATCCGCACGCTCTTCGCGCAGATGCCGGAGGCCCGCATGCGCGGCTTCGATGCCTCCCGTTTCTCGTTCAACACCGAGGGCGGGCGTTGTCCCGAGTGCAAGGGTAACGGCCGCGTGAAGCTGGAAATGGATTTCCTGCCATCCACCTGGGTGCACTGCGAAGCCTGCAACGGCAACCGCTACAACCCCGCCACGCTGGAGGTTGCCTTCCGCGAGAGGAACATCGGCGAGGTGCTTGCCATGACCATCGACGAAGCGGCCGCGTTCTTCGACTCCCAGCCGCGCATCGCCGCGCCGCTGCGGCTCATGGCGGACACCGGCCTCGGCTACCTCCAACTCGGCCAGCCATCGCCCACTCTATCAGGCGGTGAGGCCCAGCGCATCAAGCTCGTCTCCGAATTGATCAAAGGAAGAGGTGCGAAAGCCCGAATCTCAAATTTGAAATCTCAAATCTCAAATCTCTACCTCATCGAGGAACCGACGGTGGGTTTGCATCACGAGGACATCCGCCGCCTCATCGACATCCTCCACCGCTTGGTCGATGAAGGACACACCGTGGTCGTCATCGAGCACCACATGGCCATCGCCGCGGAGGCGGACTGGATCTTCGACCTCGGCCCCGAAGCAGGCGACGGGGGAGGGGAGATCATCGCGCAAGGGCCGCCGGAAAAGGTCGTGCAGTCGAAAAAATCGCGCACGGCACCGTTTCTCAAGGCGGCATTGGCCGGTTGACTCCGGGTGGCGCGGGAGTTGCGCCCGTGATGCGCTCTGATAGCGTGTGCCCATGCGCCGCATCGATCTCAACGCCGATCTCGGGGAAGGAGGCTCGCAGGATGCCGCACTGATTGCGCTGGCAAGCTCCGCAAACATCGCCTGCGGCGGCCATGCCGGTGATGAATCGACGATGCGCGCGGCCATCGACGCCTGCCATGCCGCAGGGGTGGCCATCGGCGCGCATCCCGGCTACGAGGACCGCGCGCATTTCGGCCGCCGGCCGCTCCAACTCGCACCCGCCGCAGTGACGGACATGGTGGCGCGGCAGGTTGGGCGGCTCGCGCAAATGACGCCGCTACAGCATGTGAAACCGCATGGCGCGCTTTACACCCAGGCGGATCGCGATCCGGCGTTGGCGGCCGCCGTGGCCGAGGGGGTGGCGGGCGTGGCTCCCGCCTGCCTGTTTTACGTGCCGCCGGGCGGGGAGCTGGCAGCCGCAGGTGCGGGCGCGGGTTTGCATGTGCGGGCGGAGGGTTTCGCGGACCGCCGCTACGCGGTAAACGGCAGTCTGGTGCCGCGCGGCGAGGCGGGCGCGGTGATCGCGGATGCCGGCACGGCCGTTGCACAGGCTTTGCAGATCGCCTGCGAAGGGCGGGTGCGCACGGTGGCGGGAAACTGGTGCGCGCTGCCGGCGGAAACCCTCTGCGTGCATGGCGACGGCGCGCATGTGCTGGAAATCCTGCGCGCCGTGCGGCAGGCATTGATGGATGCTGGATTCGAGATCCGCGCCCCTGGGGCTCACAAGCCCTTGGCAATGTCATCCGCCAGGCGCGAGAGCAGCCGCGATTGAGCGGCGACGAGCGAGGCATAGCCGTCCGAGGCGAGCGGCTCGCGGTCCACGAAGGTGCGCGAGGCTTTCAATTTCCGGTCCGGCAGCGAGTAGGCGCGCCAGCCGGCCTCGATGACCGCATGGCCGTCGGCCGCGCCGTGGAACTGGCGGATGTCCAGCGTGACCTGGTAGCGGATGCCCTCGTCGCCCTGCCACGGATAGACGCGGACGTTGCCGGTGTGCATGCGGCGGCCGAGGTTGGCGGCGGTGATGCGGGCGACGGAAGCTGATAGATCGCCGGCCCAGCGGTGGTCTTCGGCCAGGGCCAGCTGGTTTTCGTTTTCGGCGAGCACGAGGTTCGGGCGATCGATGTATTCCGCGAGGCTGACCGGGCCGACGCCGATGCCCGCGCCGCCGCCGGAGGGCGCGGGGCCGTCGGCGGTGAGGACGTAGAACGCTCTCGATCCCGCGCAACCGGCGAGCAACAGGATGGCTGATAGAAGATGGAGTGCCCGAATCATGGTGGTGGGAAAAAATTTCAATGCGGGGCCTTGGGTTTCGGGTTGCCGGAGGACTCGCGGCCGAAGAGCAGCGAGTTGGGTTTTTCATCGATGGTGGTGGCCACGGATTTGAGCGAGCGCAGCGAGGCGCGGAGTTCGTCGAGCGTGCGCAGCAGGTCGCCCTGCACGGCACCGTCCGGGCCGACGCTGGCGACGGACTTTTGCAGCTCGTCGAGCGATTTGCGCAGCTCGGCAGGCAGGCCGCGGAAGTCCGGATCGTCGAGCGTTTTGCGCGCGGCGGCGGCGGTGGCCTCGATTTCCTTGAGCGTGGCGCGGGACTCGGCGATGGTGATCTTGGTCTCCTCGGCGGCGGCGGAGATTTCCTCCAACGTCTTGTCGAGCGGGAGTGCCTGGAGTTTGTCGAGAATGGCGGTGATTTTCGCCTCCAGCTGCACGAAACCGGAGGAAATCGTCGGAATGGTGTGGAGCTCGCCTTCTTTTTCCATCTGTGCCGGGGCGGCATCCTCATAGTAGTCGAGGTCCACGTAGAGGGCACCGGTGATGAGGCTGGCGGTCTTGAGCGAGGCGCGCAGTCCATGACTCACCGCTTCCTTGATGAACTCGGAATCCGCAGCCGTCATCTTGCGCACGGATTCCGGGCGCATCAGGCAGGGATCGATTTCGATGAGCACCGGAATCCGCGGGTCCTCGGCGGCGGGCATCAGGTCGAAGGAAATTTCCGCGACGCGGCCAATGGTGATGCCGCGGAACTCGACGGGTGCTTTTTCGGCAAGGCCGCGCACGGTCTGGTCGAACAGCAGCAGGAATTTCAACGTGGGATTGAAGGTGGATTTGCGCGCTGTGTCCTCATCGCGGAACAGCGGAAATTCCATGCCATCCACCGCAGGCTTGCCGGGTTGTTCACCCGCAGTCACGCCGAAGGAAACGCCGCCGGAGACCATCGCTTGGAACGAGGGCGTGCGGAGCTTGAAACCATCGGCCCCGGCGCTGATGTCGATGCCGCTGGTGTTCCAGAAGCGGGTGTTTTCGGTGACCAGGCCGCTGTATTCCTCCTCGATGAAGGCGTTGTAAGTGACTTTCTGCCCGTCCCCGGCGAGTTCGCGGCCCTCGATGCGCCCGACTTCAAAGCCGCGGAAATAAATCGGCGCGCCGATCATCAGCGATCCGGCCTGCTCGGCGGTGAGGATCAGGCGGCGGCCGGGCACGCTGCGGTTGGTGGCGGGCGGCGTTTCGCGGCCTTTGAAATAGTTGTGTTTCTTGGCATCCGGCGGGCCGGGATCGAGCTCGATGTAGGCGCCGGTGATGAGGGTTTCGGCCCCGGAAAACTCGGTGACGGACAGCCGCGGCTTCACCACCCAGAAGCGGGTGCCGCGCCGCAGCAGGCCCTCCGAGTCCGCATCGAGCTCCAGATAGACCAGCACCGATTTCAAATCATCGGCCAGTTTCACATCCTTGACGATACCCACCTTCACCGAGCGGCAGCGGACCTCGGTGGTGCCGGCGGAAATGCCGTTGGCGGTCTCGAAGCGGACACGCGCCTCGGGGCCCTGCGCTGAGAAATTCCGGTAGAGCAGCCAGGCACCTACCAGCAGCGCGATGATGGGCACGACCCACACGATGTTCCACCGTTGGGCACGGCGGACCACGGGCGTGGCGGCAGGTGGTGGGCTTGGATTGTTGCTCAAGACTCTATCGTGGTTGGACTGGCGGGTGCCGCCTCGGTGTTCATTTCGTCGAGCCGGTCCCACAGCAGGCGCGGCTCGAAGCGCATCGCCGCGAACATGGTAAGCACGACCACGCCGGCGAATGCAAGCGCTCCCGGCCCGGGGGTGACCGCCATGTAGTTGCCGAGTTGCACCACCGAGACCATGATGCCGACCACGAAGATGTCGATCATCGACCAGCGGCCGAGCAGCTCGGTAACCAGGTAAACCCGGCCGAGAGCTTCTGGCGACGGATGCATCTTGCCGCTGGCCGCCGCGCACAGCCAGCTCAGCGCGGCGATCCTGAGGAACGGAATCAGGATGGAGGCGGTGAAAATCACGATGGCGATCGGGTAGGCACCGGTTTCCCAAAAGGTCATCATGCCGCCGATGATCGTGTGGTGCGTGACCACGCCGATCTCCACAGTCGTCATGATCGGCAGCAGGTGGGACGGGATGTAGAGCGCGCCGGCGGCGATCATCAGCGCGACCGTGCCCTCCAGGCTGGCCGGCTTGCGCAGGTGAAGGCTGGTGCCGCAGCGCGGGCAGTGCCCGAGCGCCACCGGCGAGACCTTGCCGCAAGTGCGGCAGCAGGCCAGCCCGCGGTCGGCGGCTTTTGGAAATGGCGCGCTCATCGTTGCGCCACCTCCAGCCTGTCCCAGAGTTCTTCGCGGTCGATGCCGGCCACTGCGGCGGCCATGCACAGCATCACGCCGGCAAAGGCCCAGAAGCCGATGCCGAAATGCACGTCCGCCACCTTTGCCAGCTTGAGCAGGCTGACCAGCACGCCTAACAGGAAAACCTCCACCATGTTCCAGGGCTCGCTGAGATACATCCACTTGGCCGCAGTGAAGGCTCCCGGCGCCATGCGGCCGAACATCAGCGGCAGGCAGACATAGATCATCCCGCCGGCCAGCAGCAGCGGTGTGACGATGGTGAACAGGATGATCGACACGCCCAGAATCGGCGCGTTCTCATCGATGAGTGCGGTGGCCGCGCCGGTGAGGGTGAGGTTGCGCCGCATCATGGCCGCATCCATCGTCAGGAACGGAAACATGTGCACCAGCACCATCATCAGCAGGGCCGCCAGCGAGAATGCCGAGGCGCGCGCCAGCGAGGCCGGCCGGTTCTGATAGAGCAGCGCGCCGCAGCGGATGCAGCGCGCGGCGGTGCCTTCTTCGACGGGAAACGATTGATGCAGTGTGTCGCAGAAATGGCAGGCCGAGTAGTGCGGTCCGCCGGGCGGCCTGGGCCACGAGAGCATCGCCCGCCAGGTTTTGGAAAAGCCTTTTTTCATGGTTCACGCGTCGCCACCACCCGCTGCGCCAGCTCGCCGAGGCCTTCGACGCCGCATTCCACGAAATCCCCGGCCTGCAGGTAGCGCGGCGGAGACATGCCCATCGCCACACCGCCCGGCGTGCCGGTGGCCACCACATCCCCGGGAAGCAATGTCATGAAGCGGCTGATGTAACTCACCAGCTGCCGCACGGAAAACATCATGTCACCCGTCCAGCTGTTCTGGCGCAGCTCGCCGTTCACACGGCACCACAGGCGCAGCTTCTGGGAATCGGTGATTTCATCCGCAGTGGTCAGCCACGGGCCCATCGGCGCGAAGCTGTCCGCGCTTTTGCCCTTGGTCCACTGGCCGCCCATTTCCTTTTGGAAGGCGCGCTCGGAAAAGTCGCAGAAGGTCGCGTAGCCTGCCACGTGATCGAGCGCCTCGATCTCTTTCACATAAGTCGCCGTTTTGCCGATCACCACCGCGAGTTCCACCTCGTAGTCGAGCTTCATCGCGCCGCGCGGGATGACCACGTCATCGAAGGGGCCGCTCCACGCGCTGGTGGCCTTCATGAAAAGCGTCGGCTCGGTGGGAATGCCCTCGCCGAGTTCCTTGGCGTGGTCGAGGTAGTTCTTGCCCACGCAGACGAGTTTGGACGGGCGGTTCACTGGCGGGCCGAGCCGCGTGCGCGGGTCCACCACGCCGCCGCCCGGGCAGCCGTCCGCCACCCACTCGGCCAGCGCCTCCAGCCCGCCGGAGGCGAAAAACCCCTCGTCGTAGTCATGAAACTCGCCGCTCGCGTCCAACCTGCGGCCATCCGCCAGCTGCACGCCCGGCTCCTCGCGTCCCTCGTCACCGAATCGGATCAATTTCATTGCGGTGTCCCATAGCTGATTCAGAGGCGTTCCGGAATTGGAAAAATCCCGGACCTAAAGACCGCGGGGTGCGGCAAAATAGAAGCGGCCCGACCGATCATCCCCCAAGGAAAACCCAATAACCCGGGAGGCATCTCAGTCGGACCGCCTTGTCTTGCGACGCGCGGAACCTGTGCCATGCCATACCCGTCCGCAAGGCTTTTATTTGCAAAATCTCCTTGTCGCCCGGCGGCCTCTGGTTCAATAAAAATGCTATGGCAGTTAGGCTGGCGCAGGGCGTTTTCCCCTGCAATCGTCCCGCCAAGCCCCAGTTTCACCCCAACCTTTTTTGAATCGTGCGAAATTTCCGACGAATGCTGCCTCCTTTGTCCTCTGCCGGCAGACTGGTTTTTCTGACAGGTGCCATCTGTGCCCTGATCACCGGCTGCAAGGATCGCGATCCCGACGGCAGCGCCAGCCTGCAAAAGGCTGAAAAACACTTTGCCGCCGGTGACTACGGCAGCGCCGAGGTGGAATACAAGAACGCGCTCAGCGCCAACCCGCGGAACATGACCGCGCTGTTGCGGTTGGCGGATATCTGGGAGGCGCGCGGCGGGCCTTTTCAAGCGGCGATTCTTTTCCGCAACGTCAGGAATCTGGATCCGTCCAATGCCAAAGCGCGGCTGGGCATGGCGGGATTTCATCTCACCATTGGCGATCGGAGCGGCGCCCGCAACGAGGTGCTCGAGGTTTTGAAAACCACGCCCGACGACCGGGATGCGCTGGTGATCCTCGCCAAGGCGGCGGGCAACGAACAGGAAATCAATGATGTGGAAGCGAGACTGGCTTTCCCGGGGGCGGAAGAGGACGCGCGGATCTGGCTCGCCAAGAGCATCCTGGCCATGGGCCGCCGCGATGCCGATGCCGCCGGGCAGGCTTTGCAGCGCGCCATCGAGCTCGACGCGAAATCGCCCGCCCCTTACGTTTACAAGGCCAGATGGCATCTAGCGCGCAATGAGGCCGCCGCAGCGGACGAGTGCCTGCAAACAGCGCTGCGGCTGGCACCGCTGCGCTCGCCGGAAAGACTGGCCTATGCCTCGTTCCTGCTCTCTGCGGGCAAGCGCGACGAAGCGGTGGCCCTGCTGGAAAGCACCACCAAGGAAGCGCCGGATTTCATCGCCGCATGGCGCCTGCTCGCCAGGCTGGCGCTCAGCGAGAACGATCACGAAAATGCGCGCAAGCTACTGCAGAAAGTGTCTGCCTGGGATGCGATGGATTTCGAGGCGAGCGTCCTGATGGCGATGCTCCACCTCTCGGAAAAGGACGAGGCCGGCCGCGACACGGCGATCGAATTGCTGGAAAAGATCAGAACCATGTATCCGCCGAATGCTCTGGTGGAGTATTGCCTGGCCCGCGGCCGTCTGGCCTCGGGGGAAGTGGAGCCCGCCATCGAGGCACTCAGCCGCGCGCTGCGGGTGGAGCCGGACATGCGCGATGCGGTCATCATGCAAGGCGGCCTCAAGCTCTCGCGGCGCCAATTTGACGAGGTGATTTCCCTGATGGAGCCCTATCTAGGCAACCATCCGGCGGACGTCGATGCGCTGCTGATGCTTTCGGAGGCATACCGCATGTCCGGCAGCCCGGCCAAGTCCTGGGCGGTGCTTTCCACTGTCACGGACGCGCCGGAACAGAACCCGCGCTGGCACATGGAAACGGGCCTCGTGGCAAAGGATCTGCGCAAGTATGACGAGGCCCGCAGCGCCTTTGAAAAGGTGGAAACGCTGGATCCTTCCAATCTGAGGGCACCCGCGGAACTGGTGGGGCTCGATTCCTTCGCTGGAAACCATGCCGCAGCCTTGGAGCGCGCGGAGAAACAACTCAAACTCCACCCCGGAACGGCTGGCCCGTATTACATGCGGGCCACGGTTCTGGCCAAGCTGAAGCGCCAGGATGAGGCGGCCAATGACCTCAAGCAGGCATTGCAACTCGATCCCAAACTGGTTGCCGCGCATTTGATGCTGGCCCAGATGCACTCCTCGGCCGGCCGGACCGAGGAGGCGATTGCCCAATTGGAACAGGCGAAAACGGCCATTCCGGGCAATATCCCGGTGCTGTGGACGCTGCTCGGCCTGTATGATGCGAGCGGTCGCCCGGCGGACGTCAGGAATTGCTATGAGGAAATCCTCAAACAGGACCCCCAATACATTCCCGCATTGAACAACCTCGCCGTCATTCTGAGCGAATCCGCGGGCGCGGATCTCGAGCGGGCCTATCAGCTTGCCCAGCAGGCCAGCACGCTCAAGCCGGATGTCGCTCTCATCTCCGATACCCTCGGCTGGATTCTTTACAAGAAAGGTGAGTTCAACAGAGCCCATCGCTATCTGGCGGACGCCGCAGCCAAGACCCAGGGAGAACCGCTGGTCAAATTCCACTACGCCATGTCCTGCCTCGTGATGGGTGAGGAACAGGCGGCCCGCACGGCGCTCAAGCAGGTGCTTGCCGCCGATGCCGGATTTGCCCGCAGGGCCGAGGCGGAGCAGGCGCTGGCCCGTCTGGACGCCCCGCTTGAGCCGGGAGAGGCAGCCATCCGCGTGCTTGAGGCGAACATCCAGCAGCAGCCGTTGGACATGGTTTCCCGACTGAAACTGGGTGGCATGCTCGAAACGGCGGGCAAACAGGCCGAGGCGGCCGGCGTTTACACGGCCGCGCTTGAAACCAATCCGGAGCTCTATCCGGCGATTTCCCGTCTGGCCCACTTGTATGCCGAGCCATTGGATGATCCGGACAAGGCCTACAAATTCGCCCGGCAGGCGTCGGAGATGGTGCCGGATGACGCGGCCATTGGCGTGATCATGGCGAGCTTGGCCTTCCGCGCCGGCGAGTTCGAGCGCGCGGATCTCTTGTTCCAGAGCAACCTTGCCAAAATCAAGGACAACACCGGCCTGATGTCGCAGGCAGCGTGGGCGGCCTACAGCGTGGGCCGGGTGGGCGATGCGAAAACGCTCATGGAGGCGGTTGTCGCAGGCTCCAAGGATCAGGGCGAGCGCGCGGCCGCGCAGCTTTTCATCGATTTGCAGGACGAGGCCCGCGCGTCCGGCCTGATCGAGGGGGCATTGGCCAAGAATCCCGAATATGTCCCCGCGCTCATGGCGCGTGCCGATGCTGCCGGGAAAAACGATCCCAAGGCCGCCATGCAGGGCTATGAGGAGGTGCTGAAGATTTATCCGAAATTCGCCCCGGCCAGCGAGGCCATCGCACGCATCCGCGCGGCGGAATCGCAGCAGTGAACGATGCCCGGATCAGTCCTGAGGCGGCACGCCTGGGGTCTCGGCAGTCTTTTCCTCCAATGGCTTGGAGCGGTTGCCGAGCTTGCGGAAGACCAGCAGCAAGGCAAAGAGCGGCAGCAGGGAGATTGCGAAAAACACCGGCCCGCCACGGTGGTGGATGGCCGAGTGGATCATGTCCGGCCCGTAGTGGGTGCACAGCCAGCCGAGGGTGACGATCCGGAAGGCGTTGCGCAAAATCCCGAGCGGAATCACCAGCAAGGTGAGCACCGCGCGTTGCCATGGCCGCTCCAGCAAGAGCTGGCCCGCCACCAGGCTGGTGATGAACAGCACCAGGGTGGAGCGGATGCCGCTGCACTCGGGAGCCACCATGATGCTGATGTTTGGCAGTTGGAAGGATAGGCCCGTGCGGAAGTTCGGCACGTCCACGAGCGGAAACAACCACGAGGTGACCTCGGCCGAGGCATGCTGGAGCCACTTTTCAATCAACTCCACCAACTCCGGTGGAATGGGCGCCATGAACACGAGAAACGCGGCGGGAAACACCAAGCCGGACATCAAGCGACCGCCCAGCGTCCACACCGCCAGCGCCACCCAGCCGGCCACAAAGGCAAGCGTGCGCAGACTCAATATGCCGACATCGACTCCCTCCACCGCCGTGCCGCTGTGACGGAATGAGAGCACCAACAAGAGCAGGGAGATGGCAGCCAGCACGAGCGGCACGCCCGGCGCGCGGGAATGCACGAATTCCAGATCCTGCCGGCGGCAGGAGACCAGGAATGCGCTGACGAAGGGGATCAGCAGGATGTAGGAGAACAGGTCGTCATTCAGGGCGTAGCGGACCAATGCGGCCAGAGTGGTTGCAAAGGCCGCGATCAGCAGGATCGAGCCGATGCCAAACCGCTTCAAGTGGCGGTGGAATGTTTCCGGAATGGGCGGATGATGGGACATCAGGGCAGCGGGATGGGGAATTCAAGCCATGTGCGGATAGACCAGTGAGCCGATGAGGCGCGAAACCGGCAACGGGATACGGCGGAAAACCGCATGATGCCAGCCCTGTTGCGGGTTTTGTCCAGCCACGAATTTTCCCTCGCCGGGTGAGTAGCGATGGTAGATGAACTCGTTTTCGGTGGTGCCCCACGCCAGTTTGAAGCGCCGCAGGCCGGGATTGTCCGTCTCGCTGCGGCCCATGTGGAGATCCCGCATGCCATCCGCCGCCATCCGCCGGATCGCCTCCCACATCAGCAGGTTGTTGGCGCGCAGATGCTGGGACGCGAGGTCCGAGGCACCGAACTTGAAGATGGCACGGGAGCCGAAGTGCATGAAAACCGCCGCTGCGACCGCCTTGCCCCGGTGGGATGCCAGAAAAACCGTGGCGAGACCGGGTTCCATCAGGTGGCGGCGGATGTTGGAGAAAAACGCGTACGGCTGCGGCGGGGCTCCGTGGCGCTTGCGGGTGAGGCAATGCAGGCGGAAGAATTGTTTCATGGCCGTTTCATCCCTGCCGGTGGAGATGACCACCCCGGAATCGCGGGCTTTGTGGACGGACCGTCTCGCCGCCCCGTCCACGCCCGCCCACAGGAAATCCTCGTCCTTGGCCAACTCCAGTTGGTGGGTGAGATAGCGCACGCCGGCCGGAGCGACCTCGGGAATCCCGCCGCGGCCGCGGAACTCGACGTAGCGCCACGCGCGCTCCCCGGCATGCTGCACGGCGGCTTCCACCAGCGGGCGCGCATCGCATCCTGGCGCACTGAGCGGATCGCAGCCATCGGTGAACGGCAGCGAGACGCCGCGCCGGCCCGTCCACCTGCTGGAAACTTCCATCACCGGCAGCATGCCGCCGAATCCGCCAGCCCGGGCGGTGACGAAGTAACACGGCGAATAGCCGTAGCTCTCGTGCAGCACGCGCGCCCATCCGGCGCTGTGAAAGCATGTGGCCTCCGGGAAGGCGGAAATCCTGCGGTCCCATGCCGGATCCTCCAGCGGATTGACCGTCGCAACTCCGGCCGCCTCAAGGCCGGGACTTGCGGAATCTCGGGCGGAGTTTGTTTTTCCGGTGATCAACGGGTGACAGTGCCTTGCGCGGGTGGAGTGGGAAAAAGAAGGAAGCGCGGACCTCACTCCGCCCTGCGCCGGAAAATCAGGCGGACTGAAGTCCGCGCTCCGTGGCACGCGTCAGAAATTCCGAATGTCGTCGCGGTTTTCGGCATGGTTCGGAGTATCAGGCCTGCTTTTGCCATCCTTACCCATGGACCACAGGTCAAAATCCGGATTCTGGGCGTTGTTTCCCGTCCGGTAGCGATAGTTGGCGCCCCATGGATCGATGATCTTGAGGTTTGCCGGCGGGACAGTGGCGGTGCTTGGGTTCACCCATCCCTGTTTGCTGTTTCTCGGGTCCAGTTCCGTAAGATAGATCTTGGTGGCCTTGGTTCCCCAATTGGCGGGTGGGGTGTTTGGATTTGTGTAATCGAAGCCCTCTTTGAATAATGCTTGGTAGAGCACCTGGCTGGCATCCCCGCTTGCGGCGGTGGCGGCGGTGCCACCGAAGGCGGTGGTTGTTCCCGGATAAGCACCCATATCGATCTTGTATTCCTCGATGGCCTTGGAGAGCAGGGCGATCTGGACCTTGGCTTTCTCGCGGGCTTGTTTTTCGCTCACGTAACCCATGCCGCCGATCACGAGCCCGGCGAGGATGACGATGATGGTGATGACCGCCATCAACTCAATGAGAGTGAAGGCGGCGGGATGGCGGCGGGATGGAATTGTCATGGTGATAGGTCTCAAGAAACCACGGATTATGCGGATTTCACGGATTAAACGAGAAGGCGCCGGGCGGGATGCCCGGGCCACAGCTCCTCACTGGTTGCCCATGGTGGAGATCATCTTGATGAGCGGCAGGAACAGCGCGAATACCACCGAGCCGACGATGAGGGCGAGGAAAACGATCATGATCGGTTCCAGGATCGAGGTCAGCGCGGTGACGGCGTTGTCCACCTCGTCGTCATAGACATCGGCCACCTTGAGGAGCATTTCCGGCAGTTGGCCGGTTTCCTCGCCGACGTCCACCATGGAAATGACCATGTTCGGGAAGACTCCGGAGGCCTGCAGCGGGGTGACGATGGTTTCACCTTCCTTGACGGCCTCGTGGACCTTGTCGATTGCATGGGAGATGACCACGTTGCCGGCGGTATCGCGGGTGATGTTGAGGGCCTGGAGGATGGGCACACCGGATGTGACGAGCGTGCCGAGGGTGCGCGAGAAGCGCGAGACGGCGCTCTTGCGCTGGATGTCTCCGAGCACGGGCATTTTGAGCTTCATCGTGTCGATGGTGGTGCGGCCGCCCTTGGTGCGTCCCCACAGGTTGAATAGGAAGACGCCGATGCCGACGAGGATGAAGACGAAGACAATGTTCGGCACGAACAGCGGCCGGGCGAGGAAGAACTCGGAGGTGCCGAAGACGATCTTGGAAATCAGCGGCAGGTCCTGATCGGTGTTGGCGAACATTTCCTTGAACTTCGGCACGATGAAAATCATCAGGAAGACGAGGATGGCCACGGCGATGAACATGACGATCACCGGATAGACCATGGCGGAAACGATCTTGTTTTTGAGCTTCTGGGCCTTTTCCTGATACTCGGCGAGACGGTTGAGGACGATTTCAAGCACACCGCCGAGTTCGCCGGCCTTGACCATGTTGACGTAGAGCTTGTTGAAGATCTTGGGGTGCTGGGCGAGCGACTCGGAGAAGGTGGAGCCGCCCTGAACGTTTTCCGCGAGGGCGGCGACGGTGGCGCGCAGCACGGGGTTGGGCTCCTGTTTCTCAAGCACGGTGAGGCTGCGCAGCAGCGGCAGGCCGGAATCAATGAGGGTGGCGAGCTGGCGGGTGAAGATCATCAGGTTCTTGGGCTTCACGCGGCCGCCGAGATTGGACTTGGATGCCTTCGGCTTGGCCTTGGCATTGCGCTTGGTTGGCGCGACGGTCTTGTGGCCCTTCTTGGCCTTGCCTTCTTCCTGGATCTGGGTGGGGTAGAGGCCTTGGGTGCGGAGCTGCTGGATGGCCTCCGCTTCGCTGTTGGCGGAGACGAAGCCGTCGGTTTGTTCGCCTTTGGCATCTAGCGCGGAATAATGGAAGTTGGGCATGGGATCAGTGGGGTAGGGGCTTTGGATTTAGTGAGTTTTTCTTCAGGGAGCAAACCGGAAAACGCCGGGATCAGGTGTATTTGAGAACTTCTTCAATGGTTGTATTGCCAAGGTAAATATTCCGTAGGCCATCTTCACGCAAGGTGTTCATGCCCAGTTCGACGGCCTTTTGCTTGATGACCACGGTGGGGGCGCGGCCGGTGATGAGCTCGCGGATGGGATCGGTGATGTTGAGCAGTTCGTAGAGACCGCGGCGGCCGCGGTAGCCGGTCTGGCCGCAGGAGTCACAACCGGCACCGGTGGAGAATTGTTTGTCGCCCAGTTCGTGGGCGGAGATGCCGAGCTGGCTGAGGATGGCCTCGTTGGGCTCGTAGGGGGACTTGCAGTCCTTGCAGATGGTGCGGACGAGGCGCTGGGCCAGCACGCCTTCCAGCGAGGCGGCGACGAGGAACGGCTCGCAGCCCATGTCGATGAGACGGGTGACGGCACCGGCGGAGTCGTTGGTGTGGAGGGTGGAAAGCACCAAGTGGCCGGTCAGCGCGGCCTGAATGCCGATGGTGGCGGTTTCCTTGTCACGCATTTCCCCGATCATGATGCGGTCCGGGTCCTGGCGCAGGAAGGCGCGCAGGACGCGCGGGAAATCGAGACCGATGGCCTCGTTGATCGGGATCTGGATGATGCCGTCGATGTCGTATTCGACCGGATCCTCGGCGGTGAGGAGTTTCGAGTCGATGGTGTTGATGCGGCGCAGGGCGGCGTAGAGGGTGGTGGTTTTGCCCGCGCCGGTGGGGCCGGTGACGATGAAGATGCCGTTGGGCTTCTCGATGGTCTCGCCGATGTAGTCGAAGATGTGATCGGGCAGGCCGAGGTTTTCGAGTGAGAGGTTCACCGACGAGCGGTCCAGCACGCGCAGCACGATGGACTCGCCGTGGTGGGTGGGCAGCGAGGAAACGCGCATGTCCACCTGCTTGTCGCCCACCTGCTTGACGATCCGGCCGTCCTGCGGGATGCGCCGCTCGGCGATGTTCATGTTGGCCATCACCTTGACGCGCGAGAGGATGGGCAGCGCCAGATGCACGGGCGGCGGGGCCATTTCGTAAAGCGCGCCATCGACGCGGTAGCGGATCTTGAAGTCCTTCTCAAACGGCTCGAAGTGGATGTCCGAGGCCTTTTCCTTGATCGCCTGATAGAGCACCAGATCCACATAGCGGATGATCGGCGCGGAGTTGGCCTCGCTTTCGAGGTCCTGCGCGCTCTGGGAATCGCCACCGAGTTCGAATGAGGCGAGGATGTCCTCCATCGCCTTTCCCTCGCCACCATAGCAGTCATTGATTTTGGCCTCGACGAGGTAATCCGGCGCGACGACGACGTGGATTTCACGGCCAAGCGCGAAGCGCAGGTCCTCGACGGTTTGCGGGTTGAGCGGGTCCACCAGTGCCACGGAGAGGCCGGTTTCATCGAACTGGATGGGCAGCGCGCCATGCAGGCGGGCGGTGCCGGCGGGGACCAGTGCGAGCAGGGCCTCGGGCGGTGTCCAGTTGCGGATGTCCACCATCTGGGTGCCGAGCTCGGTGGCGACCAGCGGCCAGATGTCATCGCGGTGCTGGATGACTTGGAAGTCGGCGAGGATCTCGGCGATTTCCTTGCCGCTCTGGTTGACCTCCGCGAGGATGTCCTGGGCGAGGCCTTGGTCGATGAGGCCGTGCGATTCGAGGAGTTCGATGATCTGGTGGTTGTCCATGGAGCTGGAACTGTGGAAACGGGGAAGTTTGGAAAGTTGCGGGTGAAAAAGTGGCGTCAATCGGCGTCCGACATGGTGGCGTGAACGACCTCGCTGCCGGAGGTGAGGCCGGCGAGAACCTTGCGGATGCCGTCCTCGCGCAGGGTGCGCATGCCGAGCTCGCGGGCGCGGCGGCGGAGCTGGGTGGTGGTCAGGCCGGTGTTGATCATCTGGCGGACCTCGTCGTCGATGAGGAATAGCTCGAAAATGCCCATCCGGCCCTTGTAGCCGTTGCCGCGGCATTTCTCGCAGCCGACGGGGCCGAAAATGGTGGCCTCGGTCATGCGGGAGGTGTCCAGCGAGAGGGCGCGCATTTCCTTGTCGGTGAGCACGGCGGGGGCCTTGCAGATCGGGCAGAGCTTGCGGACGAGGCGCTGGGCCAGCACCGCGCGCACGGCGGAGGCGATGAGGAAGGGTTTGACGCCGATGTCCGCCAGACGGGCCACGGCGGAGGGCGCATCATTGGTGTGAAGGGTGGAAAACACCAAGTGGCCTGTGAGCGAGGCGTTGATGGCGATGTTGGCCGTTTCCGCATCGCGGATTTCTCCGATCATGATGATGTTCGGTGCCTGGCGCAGCATGGCGCGCAGCGCGGCGGCGAAGGTCATGCCGATGTCGGTTTTCACCATCACCTGGTTGATGCCGGGCAGCTCATACTCGACCGGGTCCTCCACGGTGATGATCTTCTTGTCCGGCCGGTTGATGACGTTGAGGCAGGCGTAGAGCGTGGTGGTCTTGCCGGAGCCGGTGGGGCCGGTGACGAGCAGGATGCCGTCCGGCAGTCCGAGCAACTGCTCGAAGGTGTGCTGGTCGTCCGAGAAAAAGCCGAGTTCCGGCAGGCCGAGCAGCAGCGCGGTCTTGTCCAGAATCCGCATGACGATCGACTCGCCGTGGTTGGAGGGCACCGAGGAAACCCGCAGGTCCACCTCCTTGTCGCCCATCTTGAGCTGGATGCGGCCGTCCTGCGGCAGGCGTTTTTCCGCGATGGACATGGTGCCGCTCATCACCTTGAGGCGCGCGATGATGGCCGGCAGCAGTTTCTTCGGGTGGGTGTCCACATGGACGAGCTTGCCGTCCAGGCGGTAACGGACGCGCACCGAGGTCTCCATCGGCTCGATGTGGATGTCGGAGGCGCGGACGCGGAAGGCCTCGGAGAGCATCTGCAGCACGAGGCGGATGATGGGCGCGTCTTCACTGCGGTCGCCGGCCTCCAAATCGCCAGTGGTGACGGTGAGGCCTCCGGCATTTTCGCCGCCGCCAGTCTGGCCGCCGCCGTAGAACTGGCTCAAGTGGTCGTCGATGTCCTGGCGGGTGGCGCACATCAGGTTCAGCTCGCGGCCGATGAGGTGCGGCAGGCTGTCGAGCGTGTCGAAATCGAGCGGATCGGTGATGGCGACGGTGAGTGACAGCCCGTCATCCTGCACGGGGACCACCCGGTAGCGCTTGGCCGTTTCCTCGCTGATGGTCTCGGTGATGGCCGGATCGAAGGAAACGTCCGAGAGCTTGATGAATGGAATGCTGGCGTTGGCTGCCAGTGTTTGGGCGATTCCCTCCTGCGTGAGTGAGGTATGGGCCAGCAGGTGCTCGACGATGGTTTCCGTGCCGGACAGCGCGCGGCGCGCACGATCGATGTCATCGGCGCTCACCATGCCGGCTTCGGCGAGCAGTTCTGCGAGGTAATCTTCGTTGGAAAACACGGGGCTTAAAGTCCTTGAAAGAGGTTCTAGGGTGTTGCCGCATCGGACATGGCCCTTGCTGCATCTTCGGCAGGGTGGTCAAGCGGCCCCTCGCTTGTCAACCAGCCACATGGGAGGAAATCAGGTTTTTCCTGAGACCGGATTCATTTGTCCCGCGCTTGTATCCACCATGCCCATCCATGGGCGCGGATTGCGGTGTGACGGCCATGGTTGCGGGCTGTGCAGCCGGGCGGCTCAGGGTTTTTTAAAAGCGCCGGTGATTTCCTCCAGCGAAACTCCGAGAACCGCGCGCGAGATCGGGTCGAGCACTTTCGCATCGCCCTGGAAATGGATGGTTTCCTGCACGTGCGTCATCGACTGGCCCGGTTCCAGCGGCAGCGCTGGCGAGGAGGTTTCCAATTCATAGAACGGGCCGAGCGGCTTCTCGTCAGGGCTCGAGGCTCCGTCGTTGTAGGCGTTGATCAAATCACCGGCGTAGGGCTGGGCGTGATCCTCCCACTGCGAGCGCACGTAGGGCAGCTCGGCCGCGTTAGGCGGCACCTCGCAGCGCACGATGGTCAGCCTGCCGCGTTCCGCATCATAACTGCCGACCACTCCGGTGGAGCGGCCGGGCGGCACGCCGATCTTGGAGCGATATTCGCCGTCGCCCTTGAAGAACACGGCCTTGTCCGTGGCGATGAGCCGGTCGGTTTCAAGCGGGCCGAAATAATCGGCGTTCACCGCATTTCCGGGGCCTTCCTTGAGCGGGATCACCATGGTCACGCCCGGGCCGTGTTTGAACATGCCGAGCAGCCAGATGGAAACCAGCCCGCTGTCCTGCGTCCATGCGTTGTCGCCGCGGTTGGTGAGCGTGTTGGTGGTGCGGTAGGCCAAGGCGCTTGCCCCGGCCGGGATTTCGGTTTTCAAAACGCCGGCTACCGCTGCCTTGTCGAGCAGTTCCACGGTGCGCTGGATGCCCACCTTCAGGTCGGTGCATGCGCGGTTGATGAGCGAGACGTCTTTCTTGAACTCGACGCGCTTGGAATCACTCGCCACCACCACGAACGGCTCGGTATCCAGCACTGCCGGCGTAAACCAGTTCTCAAACTTGTAGGGCATCGGCGCGGGCGGGAAAAACAAGGCGTATTGACCGCCCTCGGGCCCGAGCCAGAAGCGCTCCTCACCGCCAAAAACATGGATGTGCCGTGCCAAACCCGTGCGTTCGGCCGGCGGCAGGATCCCGGTTTTCACATTTTCATAATGAATCCAGCCCAGGCTGTCGCCCTCGTCGCCTGCGGTGGTGGAAGTCATCACGCGGCCCTGCCATGCCGGGGCCACCGCCACCCGGGCGCCCGTGGCGGCATCCTCCAATACGCGGATCTCCGTGTGAGCCTTCAGGAACTCAAGGTCCTGGCCGAAGTTCGCCGCGCCATCCTGCGGCGCCACATTCGCGGCCGGCGGGTTGGGGGATTTTTCACACGCACTCGGCAAAGCCGCCGCCACCAGGGAAAGCAATTGAATGGATTTCATGCGACACGGGAAATGCCCCAACGGCCGGAGCATGCAAGGAAGGAAATTTCAGGGGAAATTTCCGCTCGCCAACATATCGCACATTTGAAATATGAGATGCATGCCTGAAACCATTGTCATCGTCGGCGGAGTCGCCGGCGGAGCCTCCGCCGCTGCCCGCGCGCGCCGTCACTCGGAAGCGGCGCACATCATCCTGCTGGAGCGCGGCCCGGACGTTTCCTTCGCCAACTGCGGCCTGCCCTATCACATCGGCGGTGAAATCCCCGATCGCGCGGAACTCGCGCTTCAGACGCCGCAAAGCCTGCGCACGCTGCTCAATCTGGACGTGCGCACGCTCACCGAAGCCACCGCCATCGACCGCGCGAACAAGCAGGTCCGCGTCCGTTCTCTAACGGATGGCGCAGAGTCCGTCATTTCCTATGACAAGCTCGTGCTCGCGCCCGGCGCCAGCCCGCTGAGGCCGCCGCTGCCGGGCATTGATAGCCCGCTCATCCACACCCTGCGCAACCTGCAGGACATGGATCGCATCAAGGAGGCTGCTGCGGCGGTCGATCACGTCGCCATCATCGGCGCGGGTTTCATCGGCCTGGAAATGGCGGAACAACTCCACCACATCGGCAAGCAGGTCAGCGTGATCGAGCTCCAGCCGCAGGTGTTGCCGCAGCTCGATGCGGAAATGGCCCGTCCGCTGGAAAACGCGCTGCGCGAAAAAGGCGTCGAGTTGATCCTCGGCGATGGCATCGATGGCTTCGAAGCATCATCTAACGGAATTGCCGCGAAGTTGAAATCCGGTAAAACCCTCGCCACCGGGCTGGTGATCCTCTCCATCGGCGTGCGCCCGGAAAACGGCCTCGCCAAGGATGCCGGGCTTGAGCTCGGCCCGCGCGGCCACATCGTGGTGGACAAGTATCAACTCACTACCGATCCGGATATCTATGCGGTGGGCGATGTTTGCGAAACCGAGGAGCCGATCCTCGGCAAACGCGCCGCCATTCCGCTTGGTGGCCCGGCCAACCGCCAGGGCCGCACCGCTGCGGACCACATGTTCCTCGGTGAAAAGGCACTACCCTATCCCGGCAGCATCGGCACCGCCATCGTGCGGGTGTTCGATTACGCCGCTGGCATTGCCGGTTGGTCGGAAACACGGCTCAGGATGGAGGGCGTTCCCTACCAGACGGTCACCGTCAACGGCGGCTCGCACGCCGGTTATTTTCCCGGCGCGGAAACCATCACACTCAAGCTGCTGTGGTCGCCGGAAGACGGCCGCGTGCTCGGCGCGCAGGCCAGTGGCAAGGACGGAGTGGACAAGCGCCTCGATATCATCGCCACCGCGCTGCGCGGCCGCATGACCATCGATGACTTATGTCATCTGGAGCTTGCCTACGCGCCGCCCTTCGGCAGTGCCAAGGACGTGGTCAACGTCGCCGGTTTCGCTGCTTGCAACATCCGCGATGGCTTCCTGATACCCGTGCCGGATCTCAAGAGCGCCGGCGCGCAGATCGTCGATGTCCGCCCGGCGGCAGTGGCGGCCAAACGCCCGGTGCCCGGCGCGAAAAACATCCCGCTCGGCGAACTCCGCGGCAGGTTGGATGAAATCGACCGCTCGCAACCGGTCTTCACCATCTGCCAGATGGGCAAGACCAGCTACTTCGCCGCGCGCATCCTCTCCAACCACGGTTTCGACGCCCGCAGCATCCTCGGCGGCGCGCATCACCAGTTGTAGCCGCAGGGCGGTTTTTCTTTCGGCTTTCCGCGGCAGGGCGCCCCGCCTAGCCTCCGCGGCAATGAGTGACGAAACGTCCGCGTTCGAGCCCACCCGCCGCCAGTGGACGGGCTACTGGAGCATGATCGTCCAGCAGACGCAGAATGCGTTCAACGACAAGATGGCGCAGTTCATCCTGATCCCGCTGGGCGGTGCGGTCGGGTTTGCGGTGGAGTCGCTGGCGGGCTTGATGATCGCGCTGCCCTTCGTGCTCTTCGCGCCCGTGGCCGGCTGGCTGAGCGACCGGTTTTCGAAACGCGATGTGATGTTCGGCTCGGCGGTGCTGCAGTTGATCGTGTTGCTTTGGATCTCCGCATCGGTGTGGCTGAAGCACCTGCCGCTGGCACTTTTTGGATTTTTCATGCTGGCCTTGCAGTCGGCGTTTTTCAGCCCGGCGAAAATCGGCATCAACAAGGAACTCGTCGGCTCGCGGCATCTCGGGTTCGCCACCGCCATCCAGCAGATGACGGCCATGCTGGCCATTCTCGTCGGCCAGATCATCGCCGGCTGGGTGTTTGACCGCCGCTATCAGGCGCTGGGCGGTGGGTCGGAGCATGCCTGGCAGGCGGCGTTGTGGCCGTTGGTTGCTCTAACAGCTTTAGCGGCACCGGCCTTGTGGCTGGCATGGATCATCCCGCGGGTGCCAGCACAGGGCGGTGGAAAATTCACTGCCGGGGTGGCGGTGAGCCATTTCGCCCATCTCAAGGATTTGTGGCATCACGCGCCGTTGCGCCGCGCCTCGTTCGGAGTGGCGTTTTTCTGGGGTTTCGCGGCCTTCATCAACCTGTGGTCGGTGAAACTGGCCAAGGAAATCACCGGCGGCGGCGAGGGTTTCGGCACGCTTTCCTCGGTCTTCATGGCGGCGGCCTCGCTCGGCATGGCGGCGGGCTTCGGCTTCGCCTCATGGCTCCTGCGCCGGCGCATCGAGCTCGGCTGGGTGCCGCTGGCCGGCCTCGCGATGGCACTTGCCTCGTTGTTGCTGGCGGTCATTCCGCCCGCCGGTGCGGAGGAGTTCCTGCGGATCATGGAGGTGAATCCGCTCGCATTCGCCGCTTCCTCGCCACGCGGGGCTTGCTTTCTAACAACACTGGGGCTGCTGGCGTTTTTCTCCGCCGTTTTCCTCGCGCCGCTCAATGCCTGGATGCAGGACCACTACCCGCCGGCCAAGCGAGGCGAACTGCAGGCCGCCGTGAACCTCCAGGACTGCCTGGCCGGCATCATCGCCGTGGCGATCATCGCCGCGTTTGAGCTCGGCGCGCGGAAACTCGGCATCGCGCCCTTGGCTGGATTCCGTTTCCAAATGATCTTCATCGCGCTGGCCTGCCTTGCGGCCACCATCCTCATCATCCGCGTGCTGCCGGCGGACTTCATCCGTGTGATCGGCGTGACATTGATCCGCCTCATCTACCGGATCCGCACCGCGCATCCCGAGCGCCTGCCCGCCAAGGGCGGAGTGCTGCTCTTGCCGAATCATGTCACCTTCGCGGATGCGTTCTTCATTGCGGCCGCCAGTCCGCGGCCGGTGCGCTTTGTGATGGATGAGGCCTTCACGGCAAACCGCGCCATCCGCGTGTTCACCGGCATCTTCGCCACCGTCAATATCCGCCGTGACCAATCGCTGGAAGCGATCCGCATCGTCATCCGGGCGCTCAAGGATGGCGATGTGGTCTGCATGTTTCCCGAGGGCCAGATCACCCGCACCGGCACCCTCTGCCCGCTCCAGCGCGGCTTCGAGCTCATCGCCCGGAAGGCAGGCCATCCTTTGATACCCGTGTGGTGCGATGGCTCGTGGGGTTCCATCTTCTCCTTCGAGCGCAACCGCTTTTTCCGGAAAATGCCGCATCGCCTCAAGCATGGCATCACCGTGGCCTTCGGCGAAAACATGTCTCCGGACGACGCCAGCATCGAGTCCGTGCGCCACGGCATCCTCCGCGCCTCATCCGATGCCCTGGCGCGGCGTTTCTCCGGCCGCAGTTGGTCCCGGCGCATGCCGCGCGGGCAAAACCCGGCCATCGCGGCCTTTCGCGCGGCGGACGACCGCAGCCGCCGCAGGCTGTGGGTGAACGGCCACCAGATCGGCATGATCAACGCGCTGCCGTGGCGGCGCACCATTCACCTGCTCAAGGATGATTTGGCCGTTGCCGGTCTAACAAGTCTCACCGCCGCATTCCCCGCTCTCTTCGGCGCGGCCATCCGGCTGCACGACCACTTCGATGGCGCACACGACGCCGCCTGGGTGGGCGGGGATTTCCTGCGCGGGGAAATCCAGTATTCGCAGATCACGGCCAGCCTCATCGTTTTCCATGACTTCGGCACCCAGGCGCTCAAACCCGTCGAGCGCGCCGGTCTTTGCCACTGCCCCGGCCTCGCGGTGCAGGGCATGGTGCTGGCGATGTCGATGCCGCACCCGCCGCCGCCTGCCGACGACCTGCCGCCCCAGCTCGGCCACAAGCCCCGCTCATGGGGGAAACTGCTGCCCGGCTGGCACGTCGGGTGCCATCCCCAGAACGGTGCGCCCGTCGTCATGGGCCCCGCCGCGCCGCATCATGGCCTGCCGCTGCCCGCCGGATGCTCGCTGGATGCCGAGGGCTTCCTGGTTTGTTAGAAACTCACGCCTTCCACAGCATCCTCAGGCCGAAAACCACCAGCAGCACGCCGAAGATGCGGGTGAGCGTCTGGTTGCCGAGACTGCGCATCAGGTCGCTGCCGAACCACGCGGCCACCGCCGAGGCGAGGCCGACGGCGGCGACGATCTTCCAGTCGATGAGGTTGTTGGCGCGGGCGTTGTTGAGCGTGGCGGCGATGGCGGTGACGATGATGACCGCCATCGAGGTGGCCACCGCCTGCTTGTGTTCGAGCCCCAGCAGGCCGACGAACGCGGGCACCATCACGATGCCGCCGCCCACGCCGCAGAGCGCGCCGAGCAGTCCGGCGGCAAGGCCGGTGAGTGTGGCAAGGATCACAAGTTTCATGACGGTGATTGCCCGCGGTTGAAACCGCAGACGCGCCACAGCCATAACCAAGCCTGTCGGAAACGGCGATGAAAATCACCCGCCTGCCGGATCCCCGCATGAGCGCTTTTCATTTCGGGAAACGGCGGCATACAATCCGCGCCATGCATTCGATGACTGGATTCGGCCGTGGCTCGGCCACCTCGCAAACATGGCACGCCACCGTGGAGATCAACTCGGTGAACCGCAAACAGGCGGAAGTGGTCGTGCAGGCGCCGCGCGAGCTTTCCGAACTCGAAGGGCGCATCCGCAAGGCCGTGCTCGGCGTGGTTTCCCGCGGCCGCATCCAGGTCTCCATCAATCTTGAACGCGGCCAGGGCGCGCTGGCATCCATCAAGGTGGACGCGGCTCTTGCACGGGCTTTTCACCATGCCTTCACGGAGCTTGGCCAGGCCGTCGGCCAGCAAGTGTTTCCCACCGCTTCCGATTACCTCCGCCAGCCGGGCATCCTCAATTCCGGCGCGGGTGAGATCGATGCCGAGGATGCATGGCAAACCATCAAGCCCGCACTCGATGACGCGCTCGCCTCCATCGCCGCGATGCGGCAAACCGAGGGCGCCCACCTCAGGGAGGATTTCCTCGCACGGCTCGACATCCTCGCCGCCTTCGTCGCAAAAATCGCCGCCGAGGCACCCGCCCGGCCGATCCGCCAGCGCGAGTTGTTAGACAAGCGCCTGCGCGAGGCCGGCCTCGATCTGGATCCGGCCGACGAGCGCGTGGTGCGCGAGCTCGCGCTCTTCGCCGACCGCTGCGATGTGAGCGAGGAACTCACGCGGCTGGATTCGCATTTTGCGAAATTCCGCGAATATCTCGATGCCGCCGAGCCACCCGGCCGCGCGCTGGATTTCCTCTGCCAGGAGATGTTCCGCGAGTTCAACACCATCGGCTCCAAGGCCAACGACGCCGGCATCGCCCACACCATCGTCGAAGCCAAGACCGAGCTGGAGAAAATCCGCGAGCAGGTGCAGAACGTGGAATGAGGTGATGATCCCGCGCCCGTTCCAGCTTCTTGCCGCCGTGAAATGGCTGGCGGTGCTCATTCCGATGGCGGTGGTGATCGGTTCGGCATCGGCTTTTTTCCTGTGGAGCCTGGATGCGCTCACCCGTGTTCGTTTTGCAAATCCATGGCTGCTGTGGCTGCTGCCGCTGGCGGGTCTGGCGATCGGCTGGATCTATCATCATTATGGGAAATGCGCGTCCGGCGGAAACAACCTGCTCATTGATGAAATCCACCAGCCCGGTGCCGGAGTGCCGCGGCGGATGGCTCCGTTGATTCTGTTAGGCACATTGGTCACGCATCTTTTCGGCGGCTCGGCCGGGCGCGAGGGCACGGCGCTGCAGATGGGCGGCGGCATCGCGGCCACCTTCGCGCGGATCTTGAAACTGGATGCCGCCAGCGCGCGCCTGCTGCTGATGGCGGGCGTGGCGGCGGGCTTTGGCTCGGTCTTCGGCACGCCCATCGCCGGAGCGGTGTTCGCGCTGGAAGTGCTCGTCATCGGGCGGATGCAATATGATGCGCTGATCCCGTGTTTCATCGCCTCGCTGGTGGCGGACTGGACTTGCAGCGCGTGGGGAGTGGGTCACACGCACTATCATGTGGCGGTGGCGGCCGCGCCGCGCGTTGATTTCATGTTGTTTGGAAAAGTCGTGCTGGCAGCCATCGCGTTTGGTCTGGCCGGCGGCTTGTTTTCGCTCTGCTCGCACAAGCTGGCGGATGTTTTCAAACGCTTCATCCCGCGCCCGGAACTGCGCCCGGTGGCGGGCGGGGTGTTGGTGATCGGCTTGTTTTTTCTAGCAGGAACGCCGGATTACCTCGGCCTCGGCGTGCTCGGCAACCGCCCGGACGCGATCACGCTGCCCGCGATGTTCAGCAGCATGGAGATTCCGGCCAGCGCTTGGATTTGGAAGCTGGCCTTCACCGTCGTCACGCTTGCCGCGGGCTTCAAGGGCGGCGAGGTCACGCCCTTGTTCTTCATCGGCGCGGCCTTGGGAAACACGCTGGCCATCGTGCTCGGAGCGCCGGTGGATTTGTTCGCGGCGCTGGGTTTCGTGGCCATTTTCGCAGGCGCGACCAACACGCCGCTGGCATCCACGCTGCTGGGCATGGAGCTCTTCGGCGCGGGCAACGGCCTCTACCTCGCCACGGCCTGCATCATCGCCTACCGCTTCAGCGGCCACACCGGCATCTACGCCGCGCAGCGCCTCGCCGTGCCGAAATTCCGCGCGCTGGAGCACGACAAGTGACTTGCCAGCCCCCCATGCGGCGTTTACCCACTGCCTCACGCCCCCGTAGTTCAACGGATAGAACAAGCGTTTCCTAAACGTTAGATTCAGGTTCGATTCCTGACGGGGGTAGTTTTGATTTTTCCAGAGCACACATGCGTGGGTTTCATCAGCTGATTTTGGCCTTTTTGATCTGGATGGCATTGCCTGTGTCCGCACGTTGCGAGGCGTTGCCGGATTCGCTGGCCTCGCCGCCGGATAGCGGGGTGCGCGATGCCAGCGGATTTTTCGGACGGGACTCCGGGGCGGGTGAGCGCATTTCCGCCCAGCTGCGCCAGCTTGAGAACGACCATGGATACCGGATGTATCTGGTGGTGGAGCCGGTCTTCATCTCGGCCACCGCGCCGGAGCTGGCGGTTCAACTGCACCAGGCGTGGCTGCCGGATGGCAATGGCATGGTGATTGTGTTTGAGGGCGGGAGCCGCAGCATGGGTTTCGGCCGGGATCTCGGGGTGAAGAAGGAGGCGGAGGTGGCGGGTGATCTGGTGCCCACGCATGAAACCGCAGCCATCCTCCAGAAAGCCTTGCTCGCCACGGACACGGCGCTTGCACCGCCGGTTTATCTTGAGACCTTGGTGGGCAACTTGGTCCGGGAGTTGAACGGCTATTTCCAACGCCGTGCCGCCCCTCCGCCGGACGGGCGCTCGCTGCGTTTCGCCTTGCTGGCGCTTGGCGGCCTCGCGCTGTTGGGGCTGGTGGCCATCGCCGTGGGCGCGCTCACCCGGCTCCGCTCGGTGGCTGGAGTGCGCGCGTTGCGCTTTCCCGCGGTGGACCGTCCGGAGCGGCTCGGTGCGCCCTGCGGCGGCAGTGTGACGACTCGTGGTTTCGGAAATTAGCCGCGTTTTTCCGGATTGTGCAGACACAATCCGGCGGTTAGTTCCGGACATGGATTTCGAAACGCTGAGCCGCTGGGCTGACGAGGAACTCAAGGCACTCATCAAGGTTTTACCGGACGACGTGCGCGACGCCGCACGGCATGTGCCGGTTTCCATGGAGGAAAAACCCGGGCAGGGCGCGTTCGATGACGAGCTGGAGGGCGACGAGCTCGGGCTCTTCGAAGGTCCATCCGCGATGGAGGAACCCGAGGCTGGCGATCTGCCGCGCATCCGGCTTTTCCTCATGAACCTCTGGGAATGGACGGACCGCGATGAGCAGGACTTCCGCGACGAGGTGGGCACCACGTTTCTGCATGAGCTGGGCCATTACCTCGGTTGGGATGAGGGCGAGGTGAACGAGCGCGGGCTGGAATAAGCAGCGCAACTTCCCGTTTGCCCCGTGGTTTCATTTCCATGCTTCCACGGGCAGACGATACTTGGACACCATTTGAAGCCGCGCACTTGTTGAACCGCGCCGGCTTCGGTGGCAGTCCGGACGAGATCAAGGCCTTTCACGCGCTCGGCCGCTTCAAGGCTGTCGAATCGCTGCTTTCTCCTGCGGAGGCGGGCGATGCGTTTCCGCTGCCGGACTGGGCCAAGGAAGAGCGGGCACTGGCGGACATGCGCGAGGCCATGGAGCGCCGGCGCGGAATGCGGCAGGAGTTGGGCGGGCTTTCACCCGAGGAGGCCGAGAACAAACGCCGCGAGTTTTTCCAAGAGAGGCAGCGGGAAAACCGTCGCCGCGCGCTTGAGGCCCAGGGTTGGTGGTTCCGGCGCATGCTGCTCACCAAGGCTCCGCTGCGGGAGAAAATGACGCTTTTCTGGCACGACCACTTCGCCACTTCAGTCCAGAAGGTTCGGGAACCGGTCCTGATGATCCGGCAGAACCAACTGTTCCGTGAGCACGCCTTCGGCAGTTTCAAGTCGCTCACCCATGCCATCCTGATGGATCCGGCGATGATGTTGTATCTCGATACCCAGAACTCACCGAAGGGCAAACCCAACGAGAACTTCGCCCGCGAGGTGATGGAACTCTTCACGCTCGGCGAGGGGAACTACACCGAGCAGGACATCCGCGAGGCGGCGCGCGCGTTCACCGGCTATCAGTTCAACCGCTTCACCGGTGAAGCCACCCACAACCGCAGGCTGTGGGATGAATCCGACAAGACCATCTTCGGGAAAACCGGGCCATTCAACGGAGCGGATGTCATCAATCTCATTTTCGAAAAACCTGCGGCGGCACGATTCATCGTGGGAAAAATCTGGGAGTTGTTCGTTTATGACAATCCGTCACCTGCAGCCATCGAGGCGCTGGCCGGTGGTTTTCGCAAGGCGGACTATCAGATGGCACCGTTGCTCAGGGATATCTTCCTTTCCAAGGAGTTTTACACAGAGGCATCCATCCGCTCGCAGATCAAATCCCCGGTGCAGTATCTCATCGGGTTGCTCAAGCAGCTCGAAATCACCCAGCCACCCGCCGGATTCGCCATCACCGCACAGCAACAGCTCGGCCAGGTCCTTTTCATGCCGCCCAACGTCGCCGGCTGGGACTGGGGCAAGGCGTGGATCAACACCAATACCCTGCTCACCCGCTATAATCTGGCCGGTTTCCTCACCAAGGGCGCGGAGGCTGGCGGCAAGGCGATGCGGATGGAAATGATGAAAACCCCCGGCATGGCACCTGCGCCGCGCAATGCCGGCTTTGGATGGAATGGCCCGGATTATGAAAAAATCGCGCCGCGCCCGCTGCGGGAAAATCCCTCCGAACTCGTCAATGCGCTCATCTTCCGCTACTTCCAAGGGCCGCTTCCAGACAAGGCCCGCGGCTCGTTTGTCGAATACGCGAATGCGAAAAAAGGAGTCATCTTCACCGACAAGGAAACCGCCGAGTTGTGCCACCTCATGCTCAGCACCCCCTACTATCAGCTCTGCTGATTACCAGACACAAGACTGCAAGACACAAGACGCAAGAGAAGAGCCTTCGGGCGTTCCTTTTTTCATCCGCAATCCACAATCCACAATCTCTTCCCATGCACACCCGCCGCGAATTCCTCCGCTCCACCGTTCTCGGTGCCTCCGCCGCATGGACCGTGCCGATGTTTGTCGAGCGCACCTTCGGCCAGCTTCACAACGCCTCCAAGGATCTCGCCGTCCAGGCGGTCACCGGCAAGGACGACACCATCCTCGTCGTGCTCCAGCTCGCCGGCGGCAATGACGGCCTCAACACGCTCGTTCCCTATGCCGACGACACCTATCAGAAATCACGCCCGCGCCTTGCCAAGAAGGAGAAAGACATCATCCGGCTCAGCGACTACGTCGGCCTCAATTCCTCGATGCCCTTTCTAGGTTCCATGTTCAAGGAAGGTGACCTCGGCATTGTCCAGGGCGTCGGCTATCCGAACCCGAACCGCTCGCACTTCGTCTCCACCTCGATCTGGGAAACCGGCGACACCAACAACCGCTCCGCCACCGGTTGGCTCGGGCGCTATTTCGACAATGCCTGCCCCGGCGCGGATCCCACGGTGGGCATCAGTTTCAACAAGACCCAGCCCGAGGCCTTCGGCGCGGTGAAAAACCCCGGCGTCTGCCTCAACTCGCCGGAACTTTACCGCTGGATCCACGGCGGCGGCGAGCAGGCTCAGGCCGAGGAGTTTTTCGCCAAACTCAACCAGCCGGATGCGCACGACGAAACACCCGCCGCCGGGGCCTCCATCGACATGCCCGCCGGTGGCAAACACGGCGGCATCACCGGCGAGGGCAATCTCGCCTTCCTCGAACGCGTCGCCCTCGATGCCCGCGTTTCCTCCAGCACAATCCTCGAACTCGCCGCCAAACACAAAACCACCGTCCGCTATGACGGCACTCCGCTCGCGCGAAACCTCAA
>Ga0105090_10000013_pt1 | contig 69415 bp, 69 predicted proteins | sample PPLLak3March2015_FD_79110 | JGI IMG/M metagenome (GOLD analysis project Ga0105090, IMG submission 79110) | Freshwater sediment microbial communities from Prairie Pothole Lake near Jamestown, North Dakota, USA - PPLs Lake P7 Core (1) Depth... | ecosystem: Environmental > Aquatic > Freshwater >...
GTAGGCATCATGGGATCGTTCTCGTTCGTCGGCGACGAGCAACTCGCCGCCACCAAGGTTTCCGGCGGCATCGCCGAGGCGCTCATCGCCACCGCCGCAGGCATCGGCATCGCCATCCTGTGCCTGCTGCCCTACAACTTTTTCCGCAAGCGCGTCTCCCTCCTGCGGGGTTCGCTGGAACGCTGGATCAACCACACCGAGTTGCTGGCCAAGTCCGCCAAGGAGCACGGCCACGATCTCGAGGCGTTCGCCTCGAAGACGCGAGAACGCTCCGCTTCAAGACAGAAGACAGAAGACTAGAAATTCATTATCCTCCGATCTTCTGTCTTCTGTCTCCCAGTCTTTTGTCTTTCCAGCCATGCCTGTCCAACTCCACAGTCACAGCAGTGGCGATGAGGGCGATGAAGCCCGCATCGAGGTGGTGCCGCTCATCGACATCATGTTTTTCCTGCTTGCCGCCTTCATGCTGGTGAGCCTGAGCATGACGCATCTCCAGCGCGTGCCGATCAACCTGCCCGAGGCATCCACCGGCATTGCGGACAGCAAGACGCCGCCGTTTCAGATCGCCATCGATGCCAGCGGTGTGACCACCTGGGATGGTAAAATCGTCACTCTTTCCGAAATTACCGGTCGGCTCAAGGCGGCGGCCGCACCCGCGGATTCGCGCGTGCTCATTTCCGCCGACGAAGACGCGCGCCACAAGCAGGTGCTGGGCGTGCTCAATGCCGTGCGCGATGCCGGCGTGGAAAAAGTCAGCTTCGAAACCAAGGAATGAACTCCCGCGTCCTGCCCGTGCTCAATCTGATCGGCTGCCTCGCCCTCACCGGGTTGGTCGTCGTGCAATGGCGCAAGGAACGCTCGCTGGACGGCGCGTTATCGGGTTTGAAAACGGAGCTCGCCACCGCGAGGCACCAAGCTGCGGAGGATGCCAAACACCGGACCGCGCTCGAGCGGGACATCGCCGTGCTCAAGGAATCCATCGAGGCCACCCAGCAAGCCGCCGAATCCTCCGCCCGCAACCTTGCGGAGAAGGACCAACTGGTCAACCAACTCCAAACCGCCAATGCGTCCGCACGCGAGCAGGTCGCCGTTTGGGAGGACGCCGTCAAACAGCGCGATGAGCGCATCCAGGCACTGGATGCCGATCTCGGCAAAACACGCGCGCGGCTGGACGAGGCGATCCAGCGCCTCAAGGAATCCGGGGCGAGGTGATGCGCCGCCCGCATATGGGCTTGAGCGTCCGTTTCCTGCCCATGCTGGACAAACCGCGCCCGCTCTGCCATCCATCCGCCCCCATGTCCGAGTTGCCGAAAGCCTATGAACCCCAAGCGGTGGAAGCCAGATGGTATGCCGCCTGGATCGACGGAAAATGCTTCGAAGCCGATCCGTCGTCCACGAAGGACGCTTATTCGATCGTCATTCCGCCGCCCAACGTCACCGGCATTCTGCACTTGGGCCACGTTCTGAACAACGCGCTCCAGGACATCCTCGCCCGCCGCGCGCGCCAGGAGGGCAAGGAAGTGCTGTGGCTCCCGGGCACCGACCACGCGGGTATCGCCACCCAGGCGAAGGTCGAGCGCGAGTTGCGCGAGAAGGAGGGCAAGACCCGCCGTGAGCTTGGCCGGGATGAGTTCCTCAAGCGCGTCTGGGATTTCAAGGATCACCACGGCGGCATCATCATCCAGCAACTCAAGCGTCTCGGTTGCTCGTGCGACTGGAGCCGCGAGCGCTTCACCATGGACGAATCCTACACCAAGTGGGTGAGCCATGTGTTTGTGGAGCTCTTCAAGCAAGGCCTGATCTACCGCGGCAAGCGCATTGTCAACTGGTGCCCGGTTTCTCTAACAGCATTGTCCGACGAAGAGGTCATCATGACCCCGCAGCGCTCGAAGTTGTATTTCATGAAATACGAACTCGCCGATGCACCCGGCGAGTTTCTGGAAATCTCCACCACCCGCCCGGAAACGCTGATGGGTGACGTGGCGGTGGCGGTGAACCCGAAGGATCCGCGTTTCTCCAAATACATCGGCCGCAAGGTGCGCCGTCCGTTTCCCGCTGCGGAAATTCCAGTCATCGCAGATGATCACGTGGACATCGAGTTCGGCACCGGCGCGTTGAAAATCACTCCCGCCCACGACAAGGCGGACTTCGAGATCGGCATGCGCCATGGGCTTGAAATCATCGACGTCCTCACGCCGGACGCTCATATCAACTGCCTCGAGTGCCCGGATCTTCACGGGCTCGACCGCTTCGTAGCCCGCAAGAAAGCCGCCGCGAAACTCGAAGAAATGGGACTGCTCATCAAGGTGGAGGAATACGAGAACAACGTCGGTTTCTCCGAGCGCGCCCACGTGCCGATCGAGCCGCGCATTTCCATGCAGTGGTTCCTCAAGTATCCCTGCGTGAAGGAATCCGCCGATGCCGTGGCGAATGGTGACATCAAATTCCGCCCCGAGCGCTGGGCCAAAACCTACGCCCACTGGATGGAAAATCTCCAAGACTGGTGCATCAGCCGCCAGTTGTGGTGGGGCCATCAGATCCCGGTGTGGTATCGGAAAGACAAGCTCACCGCTCTCAAGGAGGCGGAGTCGCTTGATACGTCCCATCTGACCCATGGCGACCTATACGTTTCCACCGAAGCGCCTTCTGATCCCGAAAACTGGGTGCGCGACGAGGACGTGATGGACACTTGGTTCTCCTCATGGCTGTGGCCCTTCGCCACCATGAGCGATCTCGGCGAGAACAGCGCCACGCTGAAGAAATTCTATCCGACCACCGATCTCGTCACCGGGCCGGACATCATCTTCTTCTGGGTGGCGCGCATGATCATGGCCGGCTTCCGCTTTGCGGGTGGCTTGCCGTTCAAGAACGTGTTCTTCACCTCCATCATCCGTGATCTGCAAGGGCGCAAGATGAGCAAGTCTCTCGGCAACTCGCCGGACCCCATCGACCTGATGGACAAATACGGCGCGGACGGCCTGCGCTTCGGCCTGCTGCGCATCGCGCCGGTCGGCAGCGATTTGCGCTTCGATGAAGTCTCGGTGGAGGAAGGCCGCAATTTTGCCAACAAGATCTACAACGCCTGCCGTTTCCGCCAGATGGCCGGGAGTGATCAGTGCCAAGTCATCATTGATCAGAAAGAGCTCCCGCCCTATCACATCGATATCATGGCGAAGCTTGATGCCTTGTCGGCGGACTTGAAGGAGAGTTATGCCGAATACCGGTTTGGCGAGATCGCGCAGCGCCTCTATGAATTCCTTTGGAACGAGTTCTGCGACAAGTTCCTGGAAGCGGTGAAACTCGATCTGCGAGAGAATGCCACGCCGGAAGCGCGCCAAGCCACGCTCGGCACCTTCGATGCGGTGATGGAGCGCTACCTCCAGCTTCTCAGTCCCTACATGCCGCACATCGCGGAGGAACTTTCGCTGCGCATGGGATATGTCAACGAAGGCGGGTTTGTGATGACCAAGCCGCTGCCGGGCGATCCGCTGGTTTGCTTCGATGCGTCCGCAGCCCGGGCCAGAGCCGCCGCCATTTACGAAACCGCCGGCCGCCTGCGCAACTTGAAGGCCGAATGTAACGTCGGCTCGCGCAAGGACGTGTGCTTCGTTGTGAGGGGCGCCATTGCCTGGCTCTCCGAGGAAACCAAGGTGCTTGCCCTGCTCGCCGGAGCCGGGGAGATCACGCTGGATGATTCGTTCGAGGCACCCAAGGGCACGCCGGCATCCATCACTCCGGTCGGTGAGATTTATCTGCCGCTTGAAGGACTCATCGATGTCGAGGCCGAGCGCGCCCGCATCACCAAGGAGATCGAGAAGACTCAAATCGAGGTGCGGAAATGCGAAGGCAAGCTGGGCAATGCCAGCTTTGTGGACCGCGCGCCACCGGAAGTGGTGGCGCAGGAAAAGGCCCGGCTTGCGGATTGGCGGGTGAAATTGGCACAACTTGCCGAGATGCTCACCGCACTGGCATGAAATCTTGCCAAACCGGGTTCAAAACCTAAACTTGCCATCCCATAGCGGAGCGATGGATAAACTCAACAGGATACCCGGGATTGAAGAATCGTCGCTCGAGTTGCTCGAAGCAGCCGGTTTCCTCGATGTCGAGGCATTGGCCAGGGCCGGGACGGATGAGCTCACCGCCGAGTTGCAGCGTGCCAATTCGATCCTCCAGATCACGGCGCATGCCCCATCCCGCTTGCTGGTTGAGAACTGGATCCATTCCGCCCGCGAAATTTCCGGAGTGACTGGCGAAATTGAGAGTCCGGCCGAGATGCCGGTGGACCACGAGCAATCGCCACCGGTGGCCGCCATGCTCAACGGCGCGCCCTTCGCCATCCCGCTTCCGGCCCGCGTGCTGGTGTCACAGCAACTGGCGGTTTCGGACATACCCCCGGCGATATTGCTCAACCGCTATTCGGGTGAGCTGGATGTCAGAACCGGGCGGAGAATCCCGGAGGGCCGCAATCCCAAGGCCAAGACAGGCAATACTGCCAATCACTTTGTCCGGTTCTCGGAATCCGTCATCGGCGCGCGCCTCGAGATTGATACTTCCCGGTTGCGCTCCACCGATGAGGTAGGCGAGCCAATGGTCAGGCTTCCCGCAGTCAAGGTCTCGCCGGCCAATGACCGCGTGGCCTTGATTCGCGCCCCGCGGACGGAAACCAACCTGGGTCGCGATCCGCAATCGCGCTGGTATATCCGCGGGGTTCTTCACAGCCATCCGCTCTCCATCGCCGTCGGTGCCTTCGTCACCCTAATGTTGTTTGTGGCCATTCCCCTCGCGGTGGCATCTTCGGTGCTTCTGTTGCTTTCCGGCGAGATGCCGCGTGATTTTAAGTGGGTGCCGGGCTGGTTGATCGTTTTCCCGCTGGTTATGCCGCTATTGGGCCTTTGCTATCTCATCTGGGGTTTGAATGGCTCCTGCCGGATTTGCGGACAAAGTCTTTTCCGTCACCGCCACCATCGGAAAAACTCGCGTGCCCACCACGTTCCGGGGCTGGGTTATATTCTGCCGCTCTGTGTTCATATTCTCCTGTTCCGTTGGTTCCGTTGTACGCACTGCGGCACGCCTGTGCGCCTCAAGGAATGACCGAGCAGTCTGCTGAATTCCCTCCTCTCCGATGTTGCGATTTCCTTCCTGCCTGTTGGCATTGGCCGTCCTGACGTCCTGCGCGAAATCCGGCTCCGGCACGGCCCCCGCGCCGATGCCACCGGCCGCTTCGGAGGTTCCGCCCATGCTCCGGGCGGGAGTCCGCGATGCCGGCACTCCGGTCACTCCCGGTAGCGCTCCGGTGGAGCTCACGCCGGAGGAAGACATCGTTTTCACCGATCCGGACAATCCGGATGCCACCCTGCCCGAGCTTTCCACCCTGCTTTCCACCACTCCCAAGCGCCGTGGCCCGTGGGAGCAGAGCGAAACCATCGCCAAGCGCCGCGCCGCCCGCGAGGGCAAGCCGCTGCTCATCTGGTTCACCGATTCCGCCCGCAGCCCGATGTGCAAGGCGCTCAGCCAGGAACTCTTCGCCACGCCGGATTTCGAAAAATGGGCTTCCGAAAAACTCATCCGCCTGCGTGTTGATTCCAATATCCAGGTGGACGACCCGGAGCTTTCGCTTGGCGACAAGGAGACCCGCATTGTGGATCTCAAGGCCTACGTCGCCCGCATGAAGAAGCAATACAAGATACTCGGCAGTCCGGTGGTGGTCCTGCTCAACCCCGGCGGCGAGGTGATCGGCACCTACCGCGGCTACAAGCGCGGCGATGCGGACTACTTCTGGGGCTTGATCAAGCAGGGTGAGGTGGCCTCGGCACACGCTTACCAGAGTTGGCGCGCATCACTGGAGAAAAAAGGCTACCGCGAGTGGACCGACCGACTCGACCGCAAGGTTTTTGCAAAACTCGTCGCCTACACCAACGGCTCCCTCACGCTTGTCGAACCGGACGGCACCCGCAGCCGCACTCAAGAAAACAAGTTCTCCGACAAGGACCGCGAGTGGATTGCCCAGCAGAAACGAATCCGCGGGCTGTAGGGTGGTATTTTGCTCGACGCCCCGTCGCGCCGCGGTCTTGCTCTGCCCGCCCCATGAGCAAAGATAAATTGAACTCCCCGGAACCTGGCGAAACTCCTGCTGGCGATGCGCCGCAAAAGCCAAAAGTTTCCAAACCCCGTGCCGCGAAATCCGCGAAGCCCGCCAAGGCCACGCCGTCTGCCGCCGCCGAGCCTGCGCTGGAAAAACCCGCCGCATCATATCCGGTTTTCGATTTGTCCGATGCTCCGGCGGCATCCGCTCCAGCCGCCAGCCAGGACTGGCCGGAGCCGGAGGCTGCTCCGGCTGAGGCGGAAGCCCCATTGCCCGGCGGCTCCAAACGCAGCAAGCGCCGCCGCAAGAAGGGTAAGGGCGGCGGTTCACAAATTGCCGCCCAGCCTGTGGCGGACGCGGTTTCGCCGGAATCGGACGAAGCACCCGCCTCATCCCGCCCGCCCAGGCAAGAGCGGCCGAGGCCGGACTCCGAGAGCGTCGCCAAACTGGCGTGGAAAATCTATCTCGCCGAGGTCAGCGAGGAGGGCGTCGCGCTCATTGGCGACAATGACGCCAAGGAACTTTCGCGCCGCTGTTTCCGCCTGGCGGAAATTTTCATCGAGGAGCAGGCACGCAGGCGCTGAGACGCCGGGAGGCTCAAACCTTCCAGCTCAGCGCGCCCTTCTTGAGCGCATAGGCGTAGGCCACCAGCAGGATGCCGGCGAAGCCCGCCATGCTGGCCAGCGCCATCGGGCCGTTTGCCGTCAGATCCCGGAACTGCACTGCCCACGGATACATGAAGACCACCTCGATGTCGAACAGCACGAACAGCATCGCCACCAGGTAGAATTTCACCGAAAAGCGTGGCGCGCCTTCGCCGATCGGTGTCATTCCGCACTCATAAGGACTGTCCTTGGCGGCGCTGCGCCGCGCCGAGCGACCGAAGATCACACTCAAGGCCAGCACTGCGCCGGCAAAGCCCGCGGCAATGAGGATTTGCAAAAGAACCGGCAGGTATTGGTCGGGCATGGCGAGGAAAGTTGGAGAGCCGCGCAGGTCTTAGGAAACGGCGCGCGCTTTGGGTAGAAAAAAACCCGCGCCTTGCAAGGCGCGGGTTTTGGAAAAATGCCGGAAAACGCAACTAGCTCAGTCTTGAGCGGCAGCGGCTTCTTGGGCGGCCGCGTAGGCGCTGGACGCCTCATGCACGCGGGAGGTGCCCTTGTATTCCTTGCCGAGCTTTTCAACCAAGCCGCGGGTCACCAGATTTTGAAGTTTTTCATAGGCGCGCAGCCGCAGCATTTCCTCGCCACCGCTCACCGCATTGCGGAGCTTGAGATTTGCAAAAACCCGCTCGAACAGGTCGTTGAAACCGAACACTTTTTTCTCGGAGAGAACATTCACGAGCTCGTCAGTGACGTGGTCTGGGAGGCGGCGTGAGAATCGGGTACGTTTCGTGGTGATTGCCATAACGACGCGAACATACACCCCCCTTGTGACAAAAGCGACCCAAAAAATAGCCAAACATCCCAAGCTTAAATTAATTATTTGCAAGTCCTAAATTTCAATTTCTGAAAAAAGTTTGAAAATCGCTGGGCATGGCAGCTTGACAGGCGGGGGATTTGAGGCAGTCTCTGCCCCCCGGCGCGTCGGAAACGTGGCGGCACCCACTGATTCCCATGAAAAAGGACCTTCATCCCAAATACAATCCAGTTGTCTTCGTGGACATGACCACCGGCAAACGTTTCATCAGCCGCTCGACCAAGACTTCCGATAAGAAGGAAGTGATTGATGGCGTGGAACACAGTCTCATCTCGATCGGCATCACGTCCGACTCGCACCCGTTCTTCACCGGGCTTGCGCAGTTTGTGGACACCGAGGGCCGCATCGACAAGTTCCAGAAGCGTTTCGGCGCGGTGCGCCGCGTGGGCAAGCCCAAGCTCGACTGAGCCCCGGTGTTTTTCCCGCTTTCCAAAATGCCCGTCCGCCACCTTGCGGTCGGGCATTTTGCGTTCTGGCCCGGCGCTGGATCGAGCGTTGCGCTTTGGTGGGGATTTGCGAGACTGTGGCGGTGATTCGGAATTTTCCACTACCTTGGTTGGCGCTGGCCGCCTGCTTGTTTTGGCTTGGCGGCTGCGGCCCTGCATACACTCCGGTGTATCATCCCAAGGCTGCGGGCGCCAAGGGCGAGACATTCGGCTACCGCAAGTGGATCGCGGAGCAAACCGAACCGGATGTGGTGCTCATCGGCATCCACGGCTTCTGCGGTGCCTCGATCGATTATGAAAACCTCGGCAATTACTTCCTCGAGCACCAGTCGCGCACCGGGCTCTATGCCTACGAGTTGCGTGGCCAGGGCAGCGACCCCATCCACGCGCGGCGCGGCGATATCGGCAGCACGCGGGATTGGTATCAGGACCTGTTTGCCTTCACCCAGCTCGTGCGCGAACGCCATCCGGATGCCAAGGTGGTTTGGTTTGGCGAGAGCATGGGAGCTCTGATTGCGGCGCACGCCTGGCGCGAGTCCCCGCCCGGCCCTCCGCCCTGCGATGGGTTGGTGCTTTCCTCGCCGATTGTGAGGTTCCGCGACGACATTCCGGCATGGACGCCGGGGCTGGTACAGATCGCCGCCACCACCCTGCCACTGGCGCGCGTCTCGCTGGAAACGCTTTCCGGCGGGCATGAGGTGCAGATGACGCAATCATCCGTCCATGGCGAGCAGGTGAAAAAGAATCCCTATCACGTCGAGCAGCACACGCTGCGGATGATCGGCGCGCTCAGCCGCCTGATCACCGGCATGAATGACTGCGCGGCCACTTTCCAGGCTCCGGTGCTGGTGCTCCACGGCGGCCAGGATTTTTTCAACAACGACTCGGACGTCCGCGGGTTTGTCGCCCGCATCCCGGAGCAAACCTCGATCACCTACCGGAATTACCCGGCCGCCTACCACCTCCTGATGTATGACGACAAGCGGGAAACCATTTTCCGCGATGTTTGCCGCTGGTTGAACCGCCTGCGCCGGGATCGCTTGGATAATTAATTCGGAAATGCGTCGGGTTTCGTCTTGACGCCTTGGTTTTGGCGGCCATTCTTCGCGCCCCGCAACCCCACAAAATCTTTTCACCATGGCCCGTATTTGCATCATCAGAGGAACCCAAGTCCGCTCCGGCGGCAGAATCCATCGTTCCGGTTTGGCCAAGAAAAAGGGCGGTATCGGTCGCCACGTCACCAAGGTCGTGAAGCGCACCGTTTCTCCCAATCTCCAAACCAAGCGCATCTGGGTTCCCGAACTCGGAACCTACATCCGCATGAAGCTGAGCTGCCGCGCCCTCAAGACGATGAACAAGAACGGAGCCTACGCCACCCTCAAGAAGGCCGGTCTGCTCTGATCCGCTGAGGTCCTCAAAACATTCATTTTCATGTGAACGGCCCGGTTTCACCACCGGGTCGTTTTTTGTATTTCAGTGCCTGGATGGTGAAGTGATCAACCATCCGCTCGTGGTTGTTCTCCGGGTTTCCAATGAGCCCAGGCATCAGGGGCGGGATTTTTTCCAGAGGCGGATGGTCTCGAGGAAGGGCTCGGCGTAGCGCTGGATTTTGGCGGTGCCGATGCCGGGAATGTGGAGGGCTTCCTCGGTGTTGGCCGGCTGGTAGCGGGCGAGAGCCTCGAGGGTTTTGTTAGAGAAAATGACGTAGGGCGGCACGTCCTCGCGCTTGGCCATTTTCATGCGGAGATCGCGCAGCATCGAATAGAGCTGGGCGTCGTGGCCGTGATCCTTGAGGGAGACTTCCTTGCGCCCGGCGGCGGGGTCCGGCCAGACGAGTTGAAACGGTGACTCGCCGCGCATCGCCCTGTCGCCCAGCGGGGTGAGCGTCATGAGCGGATACTCGCCGGTTGTGACGGTGTGCACGAGTCCGGCGTCTGCGAGCGAGCGCATCAGGCCGTTGAGATAGCCGGCGCCTTTGTCGCTGAGGATGCCGTAGGTGCTGAGCTTGTCGAGGCCGGCGGAAACGATTTCCTGGGACTTGCTGCCGGCGAGCATCTGGACAATGCGGCCGCGGCCGAAACGCGCTTCCCAGCCGCCATCGCGGCTGCGGCGTGACATTCGGGCGACTCCGCTGAGTGCCTTTTTCACGGTGATTTCCTCCTCGCTTGTGGGCGGGCGCATGTCTCCGGCACCTTCCTCGCGGCAGACATCACAATTTCCGCAGACACCGGCATCCTGCTCGCCGAAGTAATTGAGAATCCACTTCTGCCGGCAGACGCGCGAGTAACACATCTCGACCATCGCCTTGAGTTTCTCGCGATCACGGCGGTCTTTTTCCTCGATGGCAGCTTCGTCAAGCTGGAGTTGGCGGGCGAGCACATCGGGCTTCAGGAGCCGGGTGCCCTTCATGCGCTTGCCGGGGATGTCGAAGCGCTCGATGTATCCGGCGCGTAATAAAACCGTAAGCGCGCTGCCGACGGACATGGAGTTTTTCACGTCCGAGCCCTCTGCCATTTCCTCCAAAGTGCGATGCACCTCGTATTCGCGGTCCGCCTCGGAAAGCAGATACTGATAGATCGAGCGGATCACCGCGGCGGTCGGGTTCGCTCCCTCGATGAAGAACTCCTGGGTGCGGGTGTCCGCGTAGTTGAAAAGCAACTCGCAGACGGCGGCCTCGCCATCGCGGCCGGCGCGGCCGGCCTCCTGATAGTATGCCTCCACGCTGCCGGGCACTTCGTAGTGGATGACGAAGCGCACGTCGGCGCGGTCGATGCCCATGCCGAAGGCGTTGGTGGCCACGGCGACATCGGCCTTGCGCTGGATGAAGATTTCCTGGGCGCGGACGCGGTCCTGGTCGCTCATGCCGCCGTGGTAGGCCACGCATTTGAGGCCCCAGCTGGCGATGGTTTCGGAAACGGCCTCCACTTTCTTGCGGGTGGCGCAATAGACGATGCCGGTCTTGTGCGCGGCGATCACGGCTTTCATCCGCTCGTCCTTGTGGATGGCTTTTTCCACTGCGGAGATGGCGAGCGAGAGATTCGGGCGCGAGAATCCGCTGACTTGCTCGAAAGGTTCTCGCAGGCCGAGCACCGTGGTGATGTCCTCGCGCACGATCGGCGTGGCGGTGGCTGTGAGGGCAACACATTGCGGATGGCCGATTTTTTTCAGCGCCTTGCCGAGGCGCAGGTAGTCGGGCCTGAAATCATGACCCCACTGGCTGAGGCAATGCGCCTCGTCCACGGCGAAGAGCGAGATTTCGATGCCATCGAGCGCCTTGAGGAAACTTTCGGCGCGGAAGCGTTCGGGCGCGACATAGACGAGTTTGTGTTTTCCGGCGCGCATGCCATCGAGGCGTTCCTTTTGCTCCGGCCAGGTGAGGGTGGAGTTGATGAGCGTGGCATCGATGCCGCGGGCGACGAGCGCGTCCACCTGATCCTTCATCAGCGCGATCAACGGCGAGATCACCAGCGTGACGCCGCCGAAACACAATGCGGGCACTTGGAAACAAAGCGACTTGCCGCCGCCGGTGGGCATGACCACCAGACCATCGCGACCGGAGACGATTTTGGAAATCACCTCCTCCTGGCCATCGAGAAATCCGCTGAAACCGAAATACTGCTTCAGCGCCTGATGCGGCGTCATGAGCAAGGGCTTCGAGTCTGGGTGCGGAGCGGGCATCGCGTGCGCAAACGAACATGGATGGCAAGATCGAGTCAATGCGCGGATTGGAATTCGAACGCCGCCTTCGGCCGCTGAAAATCGCATGGGAATGCAACTTGCTTCAGGAAACCGCAAAATCCCAGAATAGTGAAATTATCGAAGCCTAAATCGAAACCGGTCTGCAACCGATTCGCTTCAACCGGCGAAGGGGCGTTCGCGAGATGCGTCCCGAAATGACTTCGTTGCGCCAAGCCCAATGAATCCAGTGCATCGCGAAGGCTGCTGCCACCTGTCCGCCAGGCCAATGCGGGGCAAACCACGCTGCTTAACAGAGATGAAAAGTCATAACAAGCTGATGTCCAATTCATACGTATTCAATAAAGATTGAGTGGATTCGGTTGATTGACAGAATTTTGCCCAGCGCGTTCCCCCCGCGCTGCCCCCCATTATGAAAACGAACCAGAAATGTCGCATTGCGCTGCTCTCCGGGATGCTGGCCTTGTGCAGCCTGTCATCCGCAAGTGCCCAAACCTCGCTGGATTTCTACGCATTCGAAACCAGTGGTGTGTCCAACCTTTCCGATCTGGACTACATCGATCTTGAGGCACTGATCGTTTCCACCGCCGGTGGAGTGAGTATCGAGGTGAAGAACACTTCTGTGATCGGTGATCCCGGAATCACCGCGACCCAGCCGACCGTCACGAAGATTTTCTTCGAGGACAAGGCGGGGGTGTTGGGGGATTCGGTCAGCATCGATGGGGTAACCGGAGAGGTCTCGTTCGTGAGAAACGATGGAGCGAACCTGCCCGGCGGCAACAAGATCGGCTTTGCGGTGGACACGGCCTTCACCGCGGCACCACCGCCCACGACCTACGGTCTTGATCCCGGCGAAGCCATCGTGTTCCTGTTCAGCGGTACGATCTATGACGCCTTGGTGGCCAGCCTCGTCTCCGGAGATTTCCGCATCGCGATGCATGTCCAGCAGATCGGCATCGATGGCCAAGGCTCGGCTGCTTTCGTGAATGTTCCGGAACCGGCAAGTGCCATGCTCGGCCTGCTGGGCACGCTTCTTCTGCTGCGCCGCCGCCGCTGATCACGGATAATAGGGGCGGAGCATCCAGTAGCACACGGGGCCGGTGACGGCCACGTAAAGCCATAATGGGAACACCCACCGCGCGAGTCGGCGGTGGGCATCGAAGCGGTTGGTCCAACCGGCGATGAAAGTGAAGAGAATGAAGGGCAGGCTGACGGCCGCCAGCACGATGTGGGAAAACAGGATGATGAGATAGATGGTGCGCATTCCGCCGACGCGGGCCAGTTCCGCGGCATCGACGGTGCCGTCAAGATTCACGTCGCCGAATTTCACCTCGTTGCTGGTGAAGTGATAGGCCACGTAGCTCATCAGGAACAGGACCGAGAGCCCCATCGCCACCATGATCATGCGGCGGTGCAGGACTATGCGGCCCTTCATCACGGCGATGAAGGCGATGATGAGGACCACTGCTGCGGCGGCGTTCACCGCGGCGTGAAGCGGCGGCAGGAAGGAGAAATCCACGCCCTCGGGCAGCGGGATTTTCACCCGTCGCATCAGGCCGACGAGTGCCAGCACCACGGCTGTTAGAATCCACGCGGCGATGCCGAGTTTTTTCGAGAGTTCCTCCCGCGGCGTGCGGGCCAGCCATTGGGCGCGTTCGTCGTTCATCAGATGCCGGGTGTTTCGTTTTTCTCAAGCTCGCTGCGGACGCGCTGAAAGAGTTCGTCCTTGAGTTTCTGATAGAGTCCGGGATCGCGCTGGCGCGCCTCCTCGGAGCGGGCGTCCGCCAGTGGCCACTTGCCGATCACGCGGAACTCGCGGTCCACCAGCAGGAAGCCGAGATCGTGGGCGTAGCGGCCGTTCGCCTCGATGTCTGCGGGATCCTTGCGCTCGCGGATGCCGAAGAACTTGAGCTCCTTTTCGAGATATTCATGGGTCGCCGCCGCCTCGCCGGCGTTGAGAAACCACCAGTTCTTCGTTTCCGCGCCAAGGGCGGTGGCGTAGTCGGCGAGTTTCTCCCGCTTGTCGTTTTCCGGATCCACGGTGATGCAGACGATGTGGAAATCCGGGTGGCTGCGGAATTCGTCGTAAATTTTCCGCAGTTCCTCGCCGTTGCGCACCGCGCAGTGCGGGCAGATGGCGAAGAACTCGGCGGCGATCCACACCTTGCCGCGCAGATCGGAGAGTTTTACGGACGCCCCCTCCTGGTTGATTGCGGCGAGGTCTTTGCCGATTTCAAACCACTCGTCTGCGGTGGCGCGGCCGGAATCGACGATGGCGGGCATCTCCGGTTGCGGCAGGCGGGAACGCAGGAAGAAGGCGGTCCCCAGGATGGCGGCCGAAACCACGGCCACGCCGGTGTAGAAGAGTGTGAGGGTGGTGTTGCGTTTCATCGGGATGAGGTGGATTCGGCGAGCAGTGTGTCGATGGTTTTTTCCAGCAGGATTTCAAGTTCGGCTTCGTTGCTGCGGTCGGTGCCGGTCTTCATACCGGCGGCGTCCCATGCCGCGGCTTGGTCAAAATCAAAGCCCACGACTTCCGGCTTCGCGGGTTTGCCATTGCGGGTCTTCGGTACGACGGCGCGGCGGATGTGGCCGTTGCGGTCGATCAGCACGATGGCGGCGTCGTAGTTCCACTTCCCGCCGACTTCGTTGGGGAAAACGGAGGCCTTGAGTTCGTTCTTGATGAACTTGTGCAGGGTGCCGGGTTCGTTGCTGCCGAGCCACCATTGGGGCAGCTTCATGCCGTGGGATTCGGCGGCCGTGGCAAGGGTGCTGCGCAGTTCATCGGCAGGCACGGAATCGATGGCGAGCGTGACCAGGTGAAAGTCCTTTTGGCCTGCCCGTTTATCCGCGAGGCGCTTCATGACGGCCAGGCTGCGGGTGGCGGCCCCGGGGTCGCGCAGGCTCAGGACGTTCAGCACGAAAACGCTGCCGCGCAGGTCGAACAAATCGGCCGTCCTGCCATCCTGCCGCAGCAGCCGCAGATCCCGCTCCTTCTGGATCCGGTGGACGATCGCAGGCCGGGTGTCCGTGGCTTGTTTGGCGGCCCAGTCTTCATAGGCCTTGAGAACCAGAAAGCCGCCGGCAAGCATGATGGCCACCAGAATCCAGGCGGTGCGCCGGAGTTTCTTCGGATCGCGGACGGCAGGCTCTAGGTCGGCGGGCAGGCTCATGGCTGGCGCAACTTAGCCGGGTGCGCGGGCTTGGCAAGCCGCGGAATTTTCCGGAGTTGTCAGACGCGCGCCAGTCCATGTAGGCTCCACCGCAATCCGAATCCATGTGGAGTTTTTTCACCGAGCACTGGCGGGATGGCATTGAGATCCTTCTCCTGGCCACCTGTATCTATCAAATCTACCGCGCCTTCCGGGCCACCCGGGGCGCGCAGATCCTCGTCGGCCTCGGGACCATTCTCATCGTGCTCACGCTGGCGTCCACGCTCTTCAAGTTCGAGGTGATCCAGTGGATCCTCACCCGCGCGGCGGCGGTGCTCGCCTTCGCGTTGATCGTGATTTTCCAACCCGAGTTGCGCACCGGGCTCGCGCGCCTCGGCAGCAACCGGCTGTTTTCGTTGTATGGCCGCCGTCGTTTGGACTTTCTTGAGCGCTTCGCCGATGCGGTGTTGAACCTCTCCAAGAAACGCATCGGCGCGCTTTTCGCCATCCAGCGTGACGTGAGCCTCAAGGAGCAGCTCGATACCGGAGTGGTTCTCGACGCGCGCTTTTCGCCGGAACTCGCGCTGACAGTGTTCCATCCGAAAGCTCCGCTGCACGATGGCGGCATGATCATTGCCGATGACCGGGTGGCGGGCGCGGCCTGCGTGTTTCCCGTCACCGAGCGCGAGATGCAGGACCGCTCCACCGGCCTGCGCCACCGCGCCGCCATCGGGCTCACCGAGCGCACCGACGCCGTCGCCGTGGTGGTCAGCGAGGAAACCGGCGGCATCTCGATCTGTGAGAACGGCGTGCTCCAGCGCAATCTAACCGAACAACAGTTCCGCGAGAAAATCGCCCACATCTTCTTCTCCGGCAAACCGTCCCATGAACCTGAACCTGCCCAACAACTGGATCGCAAAGATACTGTCGCTGCTGCTGGCGATCGCGATTTGGTTTCTCATTAAGCAGAACCTCACATCAAACGGCGGCTTTATCGAGAAGCCGCCGCGTGCCGTGCCGGTGAGGGAAAAGTGAGCCGTCAGCCGCCGCCGAGCGCAACGTGGTCGATCAGCCGCACCTCGCCGTAGAACACGGCCGCAGCGAGCACCGCGGGTTTGTTGAGATCGGTCACGGGTTGCAGGGATTGCGCGTCCACCAGCTCCAGGTAATCGATGCGGGCAAAAGGCGATGCTTCGATTTCCGTGCGGGCCGCGGAAAGGATTTCCTGCGGTTTGCCGAGTTTCGCCGCAGCGGCAAGCGCGCGGTGGATGCGTGGTGCGTCGGCGCGTTGCTTGTGGTTGAGCCGCACGTTGCGCGAGGACATCGCCAGCCCGTCGGACTCTCTAACAGTCGGGCATTCGAGGATTTCCACCGGCACGTCGAGATCGCGCACCATGCGGCGGATGATGGCGAGTTGCTGGAAGTCCTTCTCGCCGAAAACCGCAGCGTCGCAGCCGCTCAGGAGGAACAACTTCAGCACCACCGTGCAGACGCCGTCGAAGTGGCCGGGCCGAGCGGCACCGCAAAGCCCGCGCGAAAGCAATGACTCGGTGATCGTTACCGAGCGGTCGGGGAAATACATCGATTCCGCATCCGGCAGAAACACGATGTCCACACCGGCGGCCAGACACTTTTCGAGATCGCTCTCAAGCGGCCGGGGATAGGCCTGCAAATCGGCCGGGCGATCGAACTGGATCGGGTTGACGAAAATCGAGACGATCACCGTGCCCTCCGCCCCGGCCGCCTCACGCGCCTGCTTCACGAGTTCGAGATGGCCGTGATGCAGTGCGCCCATCGTCGGCACCAGCACCCGCCGTCCATTGCACCCGGCATAATCGTCCAGCACCTCCCTCAATTCGGACTTTGTTTCAATCACCCTCATGACAGTTATTACTGCCATCGAACCTGCGCCTCCGCAACCGCCAAGTGAGACGGCGTTCAACCGAGCATTTCGAGCAAATGCCCGAAGACGTCGGTATTTTTAACGATGCCCGACAAGCGTTCCGCCTGCGGCCCCGTGGCCGAGACCAGGGTGTAATCCGCGGTGTGCGTGGTGCCCGTCCAACCGATGCCGGTGTGGTTGCCGGTGATCTGGCCTAACAGACCTTCGGGTTTTTCCAGCAGGTGGTTCCACTCGACGACATCCTGCTGGTTGAGGATGGCCAGCAGCGCCTCGATTTCATTTTGCTTCAAGCTGAGCTGCAGATGACGCTCGATCATGGATGCGAGTTGTGCGGCGCTTCCGTCCTTGAGCCTGCCCCACTCGGTGAAAATCCGCTCGTGGGATGCCTTGAAGCGGGTGATCCGCTCGAAACGCTGCGCGCTCTCGCCGTAGCCATTTCCCACGCCATTGAGGCCGGGATTCGAATTGCCGTGATCGCTGGTCACCACCACCAGGATGTCATTCCGTCCCGCTGTCATGGCAAGCACGGCCGCCACCGAGTCATCAAAGGCGAGTTGGTCGTCTAACAACGCACGGATGTCGTTCGCGTGCGCCGCGTGGTCGATGCGCGCGCCCTCGACTTGCAGCAGAAACGGTCTGCCGCTTTCAAGAAAGCGGGACATGGCCGCGGTGGTCATTTCGGTGAGGGTGGGAACGCGGGCGGCGATTTTTTCATCGTGGTTGCGGTCGGTGGAAAACGGCAGATGACCCCGGGTGAAAGTGCCTAACAGCTTTTCGCCACGGGCGGCGGGCAGTTCGTCGCGGCTGCTGATGACCTGATAACCGGCCTTGATGAAATCCGCGGCCAGATCCCGCTTGTCCGGGCGCAGCTTGGGATCGAAGAAGGCGGAGCCGCCGCCGAGGATGACATCGACGCGGTCGAGATACTGCTGGGCGATGCTGTTTTCATCCGCTCGGGAGGGAACGCTTGCCGCGAAGCCTGCCGGCGTGGCGTGGGTGACGGTGGCCGTTGTCACCAGCCCGATTCGGGCCTGGGACTGCTGCTTGAGGATGGCGGCGATGGGGGTGATGGAATTGCCGGCTGGCGAGATATTGATCGCGCCGTTGTTGACGCGCTGGCCGCCGCCCCAGGCGGAGGAGGCTGCGGCGGAGTCGGTGACCAGGGAGTTTGCGGACGCGGTGTCCATCAGGCCGCGCGCGGCGGTGGGATCATCGAAGAGTTGCCGCCAGCAGGTGCCACGTTTGCGGGTGAGCTGTGACCATGCTTCTGCAAGGCTCAACACGCCTGGGCTCATGCCGTCTGAAACCATGAACACCACACCGCGGACTTTTTCCGCCGGGGATGAGGCGGGCTGGGCAAAGGCCTCATGACCGGGCAGCAAGGCCGCAGCGCCACCGAGCCCGGCGGCTTTGAGCCAGTCCCGGCGGGCGATGTCATCAGCTCCGGATGAAAGTTTCATGGGCTACGAGTAGCAGCGGAGTTTGCTTCATCAAGCGCGATCACTCAGCGCTGGAGCCAGCGCAGGATGGGCGGCGCGGCGGCATCCCATGCATGTGCGATGGCGCACTCGATGACCGCCAGTTCATCGAACTCGTCGGGAAAATTTTTGTTTTCCCGCATGTTGCGGGCGCTGCGGGCGATGGCGCGCAACTCGGGTGCGAGAGTGAGCAGGGAAAAAACCGCCGCCAGCGCACTTGCTCCTATCAGAATGGCCAGCACGCCGGTCACCGGAATTTTTCCCACCAGCAGTGCCATCACCGCGACGATTCCGCTGAGCGGCGGCACGATGGTGCCGAAACGGCGTGTGCTTTCCCGGGCGACGGCGGCTTTCGGATCCCGCGTGTGCCACTCGGCCAGCGCCTTGAGCCGCAGTTCGCGGCCGAATTCCGCCGCGCTGTTCTCGGCGCGGTGGACCGCTGCTTCATCGCCGGGCGCGGGCAGCCAGCGGGTGAGATCGCAGCGGCAGTTGCGCGCTCCCTCGGTGGCAAGCACCCGCAGTCCCAGCCACCAGCGCAAACCCAATGCGATGGCGAGTGGAAGAACCGACAGGATGAGGATGAGGCGATACATGTTATTGGAACTGTAGCGGCGGTCTATGACCGTCGCCGGATCAGGCTCGCGGCGACCGGTGATCGCCGCCACTTTTCGGATCATCCGGCCACGGATGGCGGGGATATCGACCGGCGACTTCTTTTTTCATTTGGGCATAGCCACTGGCCCAGAAGCCTTTCAAATCCTTGGTCATCTGCCAAGGTTTCTGGCCGGGGGTGAGGATGTGGACGAGCAGCGGCACGCGGCCGCCTGCAATGGCTGGAGTTTCCCAAACGCCAAAGAGATCGGCAACGCGGGCGGAAATGAACGGGTCCTTGCCAGGTTCATAAGTGATCTTGGCGGAGCGGCCGTTGGGCAGGTCGATGCGCTCCGGGCAATAAGAGTCGAGCGCCGCACGCTGGGTGGGGCTGAGCCATTCGCGCAGCACGCGCCAGACGTTGGCTTCCTTGATGTCCTTGTAAGCCACCGCACCGTGGCAGATCTGCGCGATGGCGTCCGCCTTGTCCTCGTCGCTCCAGCTAGGCATTTCCAACTCCGGCATCGCCTTGCCTAACAGCATGAGCCGCGCGGTCCACTGATCCACGGTGTGATCCCAGTTCTTCAACACGAGTTCGCCTGATAGAACTTTCTCCGCGAGGATTTCCGCCGCCTGATCCAGGTTGACGTTCTGGTCGGTCTCCTTGGTTTCCAACACCAGATCGCGGAAGCTGGTTTCCTTGCGCGCGACCACACGGCGGCGGGTTTCGTCCCATGCCGCGCCGTCGGATTGCGTGAGATCATCGGGAAACAATCCGGCGAGCCACGCGGGATCGATGGCGGTGGCGCGGCGCAGATGCACGATGACCTCGCGCGCCTCGACTTCGGTGATTTCCGCCGCGACGAAGGCCGGCGCGTTTTTCACGCAGGATTCCTCATCGAGTTTGCCGCGGCGGTTGCCGACGAGTTTGCAGGCGAGCGTGCCTTGGTTGAAACGGATCGCGAGTTGGTCGCTGAAGCTGGCGAGCATCGCATGACCGATGGCCTCGCGGCGTGCCTTGAAATTCACGGCTTGCCAGTCCCAGCCGAAGCGTTGGGCCAGCGAGCGGAGGCGGTCGAAACCCTGCGCCGTTTCGCGTGCGCCACGGGCGAGAATGCCGAGTTGGCCGCAGCGTTTCGGATCGAAGTTCATTTCCGCGGCGCTTTCGAAAGCCCGCCATTCTCCGGCGAAGTCCGAATCGTCATCGGCGAAGAGGAAATCCTTTCTGCCCACGCCGCCGCGTTTGTTGGTGAAGACGCCCTCTCCTTGCACTGCGGCTGCGATGAATGCGGTCTCCGCGACGCAGTCGTGTTCGTGACCGGCGAGCATCAGGCGCGAGAAACGCGGTTCTAATGGCAGCGATGCCATTTTAACGCCTTCTTCTGTTAGATTTCCGTTCGCATCGAGTGCGCCGAGGTCGTGCAGCAGGTGCTCGGCCCTCACCAGCGCCGCCTCGGTGGGTGCGTCGAACCAGCGGAAATCCCGGATCTCGGAAACGCCGGCGGCTTTCAGCAAAAGCACGGCCTCCGCCAGATCCACGCGGTGGACTTCCGGCGCTTCGAACTCCGCGCGTTTCGCGTGGTCCGCCTGGCTCCACAAGCGGAACGCCCGTCCCGGAGCGGTGCGGCCCGCGCGGCCCGCGCGTTGCTCGGCGGCGGCGCGGGAGATCTTCTTGATGAGCAGCGTGTTGATCGCGCGGCGTGGCTCGTAGGATGAAATGCGCGCGAGTCCGGAATCGATGACCGTTCTAACACCCTCGATGGTCAGCGAGGTTTCGGCGACGTTGGTGGCGACGATGATCCTCGGTTTTGGGCCGGGAGAAATCGCCGCTTCCTGCGCGGCGGGCGGCAGCGAGCTGTAGAGAGGAAACACATCCCAGCCGCGCGTGGTGGAGCCCGATTCTAACAACTCGATCGTTTTGCGGATCTCATGCGTGCCCGGCAGGAACATCAGGATGTTTCCCGCGTCCGGCATCGCCATCGCCTCGCGACAGACAGCGACCATTTTCTCCCACACCGGAATTTCGCGCGGCGGCCCGCCGCTGCGGTCGTTCACCGGTGCCTTGTCGGGGCGATAAAGAACTTCCACCGGATAGGTCCGCCCGCCGGCTTCCAAGGAAACCGCGGGTGTTAGAAAATCCGCGAGCCCTGCGGTTTCCAGCGTGGCGGACATCACGACCACCCGCAGGTCCGGGCGCGGTCCGTCCTGCAAGTCGAGGCAGCGGGAAAGTGCGATGTCCACCGCGAGCCTGCGTTCATGGAACTCGTCAAAAACCACCGCGCCCACGCCGTGAAGTTCGGGGTCATCCTGGATCCAGCGTTGGAACACGCCATCTGTTAGATAAAGGATGCGCGTGTCGCTGCCATACTTCGTATCGAAGCGCACCGCGTATCCGACCTCGCGTCCCAGCGCCGCACCGCGTTGTTTCGCCACCCATCCGGCGAGCAGGCGCGCGGCCATCCGGCGCGGCTCGATCACGAGGATCGTGCCGGCAACTCCGGCATCCACCAACATTCCCGGAACCTCCGTGGATTTTCCCGAGCCGGTCGGAGCCTTGAGCAGGACGCGGGAACGGTTTCCCCGCGAGACGGCGGTTTTCAAGGCATCGGCGATTTCAAAAACAGGCAGCGGCACGCACGAGAATGTGGCGGCGGTTTTCAACCGCCAAGCCGAATGATTTGGCATGGCGGATGCAATCCGCCGCCACGGGTCAATGCCTGAAGTGCCGGTAGCCGGTGAAGACCATGGCCATGCCAGCAGCGTCGGCGGCAGCGATGACCTCCTCGTCGCGCATCGAGCCGCCGGGCTGGATGCAGGCGGTGGCACCGGCGTCGATGGCGGATTGCAGTCCGTCGGCGAAGGGGAACATGGCGTCGGAGGCGACCACGCTGCCTTTGAGGTCAAGCCCCGCTTCCTTGGCTTTCCAAACGGCGATGCGTGAGGAATCCACACGGCTCATCTGGCCGGCGCCGATGCCGAGCGTGCGGTCGGTGGTGGCGTAAACGATGGCGTTGGACTTGACGTGTTTGACGATGCGCCAACCTAAGCGCATGGCGCGCATTTCTTCCTCGGTGGGCGGGCGCTTGGTGACAACCTTGGATTCAAGGTTGTCGAGACCGAGCGCGGTGTGGTCGCGGTCCATCACCATGATGCCGCCGGGGCAGGAACGGATGACGGCGGATTTTTTCTCAACCAGATAGGCGTCGTTCATTTTCATGAGACGCAGGTTCTTCTTTTTCTGGAGCAGGGCGCGGGCCTCGGACTCGAAGTCCGGCGCGATGATCACATCGGTGAAGATTTCCGAAATCACACGGGCGAGTTCCACGGTGAGCGGGCGGTTGCAGACGATGACGCCACCGAACGGTGCCTGGCGGTCGGTTTCGAAGGCTTTCTGCCATGCGACGCGCAGGTCTTCGTCGTCCTGGCCAACACCGCAGGGGTTGGTGTGCTTGAGGATGGCGACGGTGGGGCGGACGAAGTCGAGGATGATGTCGGCGGCGGCCTCGATGTCGAGGATGTTGGTATAACTCAACTCCTTGCCTTGCACTTGGGTGAAGAACTCGCGGAAATTGCCGTAGAGCGCGCACTTCTGGTGCGGGTTGTCGCCATAGCGGAGTTCCTGTTCGAGCGGCAGGCTGAGGGTGAAATTGCTGCAAGTGCCGCTGCGGCACTGGCCGAGATAATTGGTGATGGCCGCGTCGTATTGCGAGGTGCGGAGGAAAACCTTCACCGCAAGCTGCTCGCGGAAACCCTTGGTGGTCTCGCCGTTGTGCTCAGTCATTTCCTCAATCACACGGCTGTAATCGGCCGGATCCACCACCACGGTGACGTGCGAGTGGTTTTTCGCCGCGCTGCGCAGCATGGAGGGGCCGCCGATGTCGATGTTTTCGATGGCTTCCTCCAGCGTGACATCCGGTTTGGCAACGGTTTCCTCAAACGGATAGAGATTCACCACGACAAGATCGATGGGCGGGATTTCGTGTTTTTTCGCCTGGGCGAGGTGCTCCTTGTCATCGCGGCGGTGAAGCAGGCCGCCGTGGACTTTCGGGTGCAGGGTTTTCACGCGGCCGTCGAAGAGCTCGGGAGCGCCGGTGAATTCGGAAACATCGATGACCGGCAGGCCGGCATCGCGCAGGGCCTTGGCGGTGCCGCCGGTGGAGAGGAGTTCGACTCCGAGGTCGTGGAGTTCCTTGGCGAAGGCCGCAAGGCCGGTTTTGTCGGAGACAGAGAGCAAGGCGCGGGTGATGGGCATGGCAGGAGGCTTTCGCGGGGTTGGGGTGCCGGGCCTGCAAGCGCCGCCCGGCGGGGACGCCGTAACCAAGCTCGGCCCCCGGAGCAAGCGGAATAGGGGGGGCGGGATTGAACGAAGGCGGGATTGACGGACGGGGAGGGGAGTTCTAGAAGCGCGGCATTTTCTTATGAAACGCAATGCATTCAAGATGAATGCTCAAGCCCGGGTTTGAGGCGGAGTATCAGAAACGCCACGATGAAATCTGGCCGGAACTCTCCAAGGCCCTCGCTGATGCCGGGGTTTCGGACTATTCGATTTTCCTCGATGAGGAGACCCTCACGCTTTTTGCCATGCAAAAACTTGCCGACGGCCATCGGCCATAAGGCAGATGATTTGCCGTCCGTGCCAATCGTTCGCAAGTGGTGGGACTACATGTCGGACATCATGGAGGTGAATCCGGACAACTCGCCGGTCTGCATGCCGCTTGCAGAGGTGTTTCACGCGGAGTGGCAGCCACTCAGCGCCTGGTCTTGGGCGTTTTCAGGAAGGCTTCCACCTCAGCCAGGGAGCGGGTGTTGAGGATGTCCTGTTTGCGCAGCCAGCCTTTGCGGGCTAGGCGCACGCCGAGCCCGAGATGATGCAGGCCCTCGGTGGAGTGGGCGTCCGGGTTGATGGAACAAAGCACACCCTTGTCGCGGGCGCGCTTCCACCAGCGCCAGTCCATGTCGAGGCGCCGCGGGTTGCAGTTGAGCTCGATGATGGTGCGCGTTTCGGCGGCGCAGTCGATGATGGTGGAGTGGTTGACGGCGTAGCCATCACGCTTGAGCAACATGCGGCCGGTGAGGTGGCCGAGCATGGTGACGTGTTCGTTTTCCATGGCCCGGCAGATCCGGCGGGTCATTTCGTCCTCCGGCAGGTTGAACTGCGCATGCACCGAGGCGACGCAAAAATCGAGCTGGCTCAGGATGTCGTCTTCGAAGTCCAGTGAGCCGTCCTTGCGGATGTCCACCTCGGATCCAGCGAAGAGCCGGAAGTGGCTGAAAGTGGTGTTGAGCGCGTGGATTTCCGCGATCTGTTTTGTAAGGCGTGCTTCGTCCAGGCCGTTTGCCACGGCGGTGGACTTTGAGTGATCCGAGATGCCGAGGTATTGCAGGCCGAGTTCCATCGCCTCGTCCGCCATTTCCTGAAGTGTGTGGATGCCGTCGGATTCGGTGGTGTGGCTGTGGAAAGTGCCACGCAGGTTGGCGATCTCCACAAGGCGGGGGAGCGCTTTTCCGGCGGCGGCCTCGATCTCGCCGCGGTTTTCGCGCAGCTCGGGCTCGATGAATTGGAGGCCGAGAATCTGATAGATATCACGTTCTTCGTGGAGATCTACGGGGATATCCACGGGCGGGGCACCTGTGCCACCCGGGGTGAAGCCGTATTCGTTGAGTGAAAGCCCTTGTTTGAGGGCTAGCGAGCGCAGAGCCACGTTGTGTTCCTTGGAGCCGGTGAAGTAGAGCAGGGCGAAGGGAAACTGGGCGTTGGAGACCGCGCGCAGATCGCACTGGATGCCGTTCTTCAGGCGCACGGAGGCCTTGGTTTCTCCGCAGGCGATCACCGATTCCACCTCCGGCAGGGTGGTGAAGTCTTCGCAGACCAGCTTCGGTTCCTTGGTGGCGACAAGAAAATCCAAGTCATGCACGGTTTCCTTGGCGCGGCGGAACGAACCGGCCACGGTGACGCGTGAGATTTCCGGGTGGGTGCGCAGGGTGTCCAGCATGCCGCTGACCAGCGGGCTGACGGATCCTAACAGAAAGCGGTCCGCGAATTTCTCATGCTGGGCAATGGCCTCGAGGACCTTCGCCTGGGTCTTCGCGCCGAAGCCCGGCAGCGTGGCGACTTTCTCGTGTTGGCAAGCCTCTTTGAGCCGCTCCACCGAGGAGATGCCGAGTGACTGGTGCAGTGCCTTGATCTTTTTCGGCCCGAGGCCCTGGAGCGCGAAAAGTTCAAACAGCCCCGGCGGAAACTCCGCGCGCAGGTCTTGATGGAATTTCAGGCTGCCGGTGGTGGCGAGTTCGTGGAGTTTGTCCCGCAAGGCTTCGCCGATGCCCTTTATGCCGTGCAGTTCATTGCGGGCGGCAAGCTCCACGATTTCACCGTCGAAGCTGCGCACGGTCTCCGCGCCATGGCGGTAGGCGCGGACCTTGAACGGATTCTCGTCCTTCAATTCCAGCAGCAGGGCGATTTCCTCCAGCACATCCGCCATTTCCGCTCGGGTCATGGTGGTAGCTTGCCTTGAGGGGAAACCCGGTCAAGCCGGGGCTTGGCCGCGCGGGACGGCTTATGGCGCTTCCGGCTCCACTTCCGGGGCTTTGGGAAGTTTTTCGACCTCGTCGAGCAGGTTGACGAGACCGACGCCCCGCACTGCGGAGGCATCGTGGTAGAAGCGCAGCACGGGAGTGGACTTGAGCACCACACGTTTCATCACCTTGCTCTGTATGGAGCCGTGTTCACGGTTGAGTTTCTCAATCACCGGCGCGGCATCGCCACCGAGCACGCTGGTCCAGACCTTGCCTTCCTTGAGGTCCTGCGTCACCTCCACCTCGCTGACCGTGACGAGTTTGCCATGCCATTCGTAATCCTTCTGAATGACATTGCCGATTTCGCGGCGGAGCAGTTCGTTGACTCGATCGAGGCGGCGGGACATTGTGTGGTAAATGCTGAGATGCTGAAACGCTGAGATGCTGAAATAAGATATAACTTCGAAGATAGGACTCTGAATTTCAGCTTTTCAGCATTTCAGAGTCTCAGCTTTTACTTCACAGCGTCTGCGGGACTTTATCGAGTTTGTAACACTCGATGATGTCGCCTTCCTGATATTCGTTGAATTCGCCGAGACGGATACCGCACTCGAAGTTGGTGCGGACTTCCTCGACCTCTTCCTGGAAGCGGCGGAGCGTGGACATGCGGCCGTCGAAGACCGGGATGCCGCCGCGGATGACGCGGGCGTGGGCCTTGCGGTGGATACGGCCGTCGGTGACGAACGAGCCGGCGGCGCGGCCGCGGGAGAGTTTGAAAACCTGGCGGACCTCGGCGTGGCCGATGACCGTCTCGCGGGTGAGCGGTTCGAGCAAGCCAAGCATTGCTTCGCGGACTTGGTCGATGAGTTCGTAAACCACCGAGTAGAGTTTGATTTCCACATCAGCTGCCTTGGCGGATTTGACGGCCTTGGCCTCGACCTTGACGTTGAAGCCGAGGATAATGGCATCGGTGGATGCGGCGTAGGCCACGTCCGATTCGGTGATCGGGCCGGCGGCGGCGGTGATGAAGGTGCACTCGACTTTTTCGGACTCGATGGCGAGCACGGCTTTCCTGATGGCCTCCACGGAGCCTTGCACGTCGCACTTGAGAATGAGCTTGAGCTGGGCCTTGCCACCGCCCTCGGTGACCATGGCGTAGAGGTCTTCCAGGCGGTTGCGGTGCTGTGGTTTGAGGCGTTCGAGGCGCAGTGCCTCCTGGCGCTCCGCGGCGAGGGTTTTCGCCTCGCGCTCGGTTTTCATCTCGGTGAGGTGGTCGCCGACGTTGGGGAGTTCTTCAAAGCCGATCACCTCCACCGGCATGCCGGGGTGGGCGGATTTCACAGCCTGGCCGCGGTCATTGACGAGTGAGCGCACCTTGCCGGAGAAGGGTCCGCAGATGAAAGCCATGCCGGTCTTGAGGGTGCCGGACTCGACGATGACGGTGGCGGTGGTGCCGCGGCCGGGGACCACGCGGGCCTCGATGACGGCGGCGCGGGTCGTGGCCTTGGGGTTGGCCTTGAGCTCGAGAACCTCCGCCTGCAGGGCGATGAGTTCCAAGAGGTTCTCCATGCCCTGGCCGGTGAGCGCGGAAACTTCGGCGAACTCGGTATCTCCGCCGAAGTCGGTGGTTTGCAGGCCGTTTTCCGCGAGTTGGGATTTCACGCGATCGACATTGGCGGACGGTAGGTCGCACTTGTTGATGGCGACGATGATGGTTTTGTCGGCCTTTTTGGCATGGTTGATGGCCTCCAGTGTTTGCGGCATGATGCCGTCATTGGCGGCCACCACGATGATGACGATGTCGGTGATGTCCGCGCCTCGGGCCCGCATGTCGGAGAAAATTGCGTGGCCGGGGGTATCGAGGAAGGTGATTTCCTGATCGTTGTGGATGACTTGATAGGCGCCGATGTGCTGGGTGATGCCACCGGCCTCGCCGGCCACGACCTTGGACTTGCGGAAGAAGTCGAGGATGGAGGTCTTGCCGTGGTCCACGTGGCCCATGATGGTGACGATGGGCGGGCGGTCTTTGAGCAGGTCCTCGGGTTCCTCGGCGGGCAATTCGGGCTCCTTGATGACTTCCTCGACCTTGTGGAAACCCTTTTCCTTGTCGCGCTTCTCGCGCTCGAAGATGAAGCCGTGGATCTCGCAGATTTTCGCGGCAACATCCGGCTCAAGCGGCTGGTTGGGCGCGGGAAAAACGCCGATCTTGATCAGGTCCGCCATGATGTTGAACGGCTTGAGCCCGAGGCGGGCGGCCAGTTCGGGAACCAGGATCGGCGGCTTGATGACGATGAGTTTGGGATCCGCGAGAGAGCCGTCTTCTTCGGCGGATTCTACCGGGGCTGTGGCCGGAATGACCGCTGGCGCAGGTGCGGCGGCCTTGACCATGGCGGGATCCTCGCGCTCGAGGATTTTTGAAATGGATCCCAAAACAGCCGTGGGCGGATTTTTGGCCTTGCGGACTTTCGCTTTCTTTTCCTCCGAGAAGAGATCGAGAGCCTCGCTTTTGGCCTTTTCCAGCTTGCTGGGAGCAGGAGTGGTGGCTTCGGCTTCCTTGCGCTGGCGCTCACGCCGTGAGGGTTTCTTGGTCGTATCGAGGAGATCGAGGACCTTGTTTTTTTCAGGTGAGCTGTCGCTGTTTTTGGGCATCCGGCTGGTCTGCAGAGTTCGGGAGAGGGTGGGGGAGGAAAAATCGGGTTATTCGCTGGCGGAAGTGGCTTCAGTGCCGTTGACGATCGCCAAGGCGCGGGCAAGGATGGGCTCGGCTTCCTCGACCGGGATGTCGCAGATTTCCGCGATGTCCTCGGCGGACATGCCGATGATGTATTCCGGGGCGATGCCGCCGGCGAGGGTGATTTTTTCGGCGAGTTCGTCGGAGATGCCGAGTTGTTCGCCAAGCGTGTGGGCGGCACCACCGATCTTTTCCTTGAACTGTTCTTCCTTGGATTCGTCGCGGCGGACTTGCACATCCCAGCCCATGAGGCGGGAGGAAAGGCGGGCATTCTGCCCCTTGCGGCCGATCGCCTTGCTGAGATCCGCCTCGTCAACGGTCACATGGACGACCTTGTTTGACTCGTCCACGGTGATCGAGCGCAGTTCGGCGGGCTTGAGTGCCTCGCGGACGAATTCACGCGGATCCTCGCTCCAGCGGATGATGTCCACTTTCTCGTTGTTGAGTTCGCGGACGATGTTTTTGACGCGTGCGCCGCGCATTCCGACGCAGGCGCCGACTGGATCCACTTTCGGGTCCATACTCCAGACGGCCACCTTGGTGCGGAAGCCGGCCTCGCGGGCGATGCCGCGGATTTCCACGGTGCGGTCGGAGATTTCATTCACCTCGGCCTCGAACAGACGGCGGACGAAATTCGGGTGGCTGCGAGAAAGGATGATCTCAGGGCCACGGCCTTCGTTTTCCACGGCGAGCACGTAGCAGCGGATGCGGTCGCCGATGTTGTAGTCCTCGCCCTGGACGCGCTCTTTGTTGGGCATGACGCCCTCGAACTTGCCGAGGTCGATCATTACGTCGTTGCGCTCGAAGCGGCGGACGGTGCCGGAGACCACGTCGCCCGCGCGGTCCTTGAACTCCTCGTAAATCATTTCCTTTTCCGCCTGGCGCAGGCGCTGCATCATCGTCTGCTTGGCGGTCTGCACGGCGATGCGGCCGAAGTCCTTGGGCGTGACGTTGAATTCCTGAATATCGCCGGGTTGCGCCTCGGGATTCTTCTTGAGCGCGGTGGTGAGCGGCACCTGATTGAACTTGTCCTTGTAATCCTCGTCGGCAACGACGGTGAGTGAGGCAAAAATGCGGGTCTCGCCCTTTTTCGTGTTCACATCGGCGCGCAGCGTCTCGATGGCGTCGGCCCCGGGGACCATCTTGCGGTAGGCGGATATGAAGGCGAATTCCAAAGCGGCCACGACCTTGTCGCGGTCGATCCCTTTTTCCTTTTCGTAATACTCGATGAGGGCGACGATATCGTTGGTCATGGCGGGCTGTGTCTGCAATCGCCGCTTCTGCTGATGTCCGGAGACGCAAAAGAGTGGGTGCGAGACCCACTCCTTTCTTTCGTCAGAAGCCGTGCGGCCGGGCTTTTAGGTGCGCTGCAAGGGCGTTGCAAGTCCAAACTAAGCCCAAACGTGATGCCGCGGAAGCTTGACCAGCCGGAGTTCCACCCGTAGTGAATCCGTCCCCTGCGGGGATGGCGAGATTTTCATCACCCCCGGCCCGCAGCGAAATTTTAATCCCATGTGCCCTGTCATTCGCATCAGCGCATTCCTCATCCTTGGAGTTTTTCCATGGCTGACGGTTTCGTGCGGCACCGGTGCACCGCCGCCGCAGTCGCTGCGCTCGCAGAAGGTGCTGCACCGTTGGCAGGACGACGGGGGGCCGGGCAAAGTCACCATTCGCATCAGCCTGCCTGATCAGATCGCCGAGTTCGAGCGCGGCGGGCGGCCGATCGGCTGGTGCTACGTGGCCACCGGCAAGGAGGGTCATGGCACCAGCCCGGGAACATACCGGATCATGGAGAAGATCGTGGACAAGTATTCGAACCTCTATGGCTGGATCGAGGATGAGTTTGGCAATGTGGTGGATGAGGATGCGAGAGCCCGTGACAGGGTGCCAGAGGGAATGGTCTATGTGCCAGCGCCGATGCCGTATTGGATGAGGCTCACTACCTACGGAATCGGCATGCACGGCGGCTTCATCCCTGAGCCTGGAAAACCGGCGTCACATGGCTGCATCCGCCTGCCAAAGGAGTTTGTGCCCATTCTTTTCGACTCAGTGGACGTGGGCACGCCGGTCACCATCGCCAACGCCCCCAGCACGCAGGGGCCGCGTTTGGAGGAAACCATGCCACCGCCACAATTCAGGGGCGAATACCGCGTGATCGCCACCCGTCCGGCGGATGGTCCGCCGCCGGGATATCCGGGCTATTGAAAGGCGCGCGGTGCTCAGCAGCGCCTGCGGATGAAGCAGCCGCCGGCCAGCGAGCCCAAGAGCAGCAAGGTGCTGGACGGTTCCGGCACCGGGGTATAGGGCGGAGTGAAACCACCGAGATCTTCCCAAGTCACCGAGGAATTCACACCGCCGGCCACGCCACCGATGTCCTGATTGAGGCTGTTGGCCTGCTTGGCCGTCGCCACCACGAAGCGGAGCTGCGTGTTCTCGGTGATGTTGATCGGAGCTGACAGGCTGCCGAGATATTGCACGATGTCGGCAAAGGGCACCATGAAGCTCAGATAGTAATCCGGGTCTCCGGTCGTGGTTTGGGTCACATCGTTGATTCCCCCGTCGATGAGCTGATCCACCGCCCGGTAGTTGTAGTTCGCGGGCGTGGCGTCCTCGATCCGGTCCAAGGCGTAAGTCTTGTAGGCTGTGCCCGAGATGGTGGTGGTGTTGGGGGAAATGTTCAAGCCAGTCCCCGGTGCGCGGATTTCAACTGCGTTGGTCGCGGCGTTTCCCTGCATGTTTGCTCCGAGAAACACATCCAGATCCCCGTCAGTGTCCGCATCGACCCCCACCCACACCAAGCCGGAGTATTCCGGGTCGTTCTTGTTGCCGTCCGCCTTATCCAGTCTCACGCGGAAGGCAAGGGTGCCATCGGTGCTGCTCACCGTGCCATTGTCATGAAAAGTGACGAGAAAACCATAATTGGTGCCGGTGCCCCCGACGATATCCGCTTCGGCTTGCCCTGTTTGCTGATCCGTGTGGAAGTCGTATCCATTTATGCTGATCATCGGGGTCCACAGCGTGCTTGAGCTCCCGACGGGAATATAGGTAGCAGCTTGGGCGGAGCCCGGTTGCAGAAGCCAGAGCGCGAGGAGTGAGGACAGCGGTTTCATGGGGGTGGATGTTAAGAACGCCGGGAAATTAATAAAATCGGTTGTTTAGTAAAGAAAAAAATAAATAGACCTGAATAATCAGTTTGATACGAATAAATTCGCGATTACCAACAAATGCCGGTGTGGGAAATGTTTTTTAGCCCGGGCTGTGAGGGCTTGATTTTCCTGATTCCGTCTCAGCGGCGCCTGCGAGCGAGGGTGCCTGCAGTGAGCGATGCGATGAGAAGTAGGCTGCTGGAAGGCTCCGGTACGGCTTGGCCGGAGGGGTAAATAATCTGTGTGAATCCGCCCAGTTGCTCCCAGGTGAGGGTGGAATTGACACCGCCATTCACGCCGCCCAAATCCTGATTAAGGCTATTGGTCTGGGTGGAGGTGGCGGCGGCGAAGCGGGTGGGGGATTGATCGGTGATCTGGATGGATTTCCCGGCGAGAAAGGATACCACATCCGCGAAGGGGACCATGAAGCTGACGAAATAATCCGGATCGCCCAAGGTGTTGACGGTCAGATCATTGGATGTTCCTCCGTCGGTGAGATAATCAACCGGGCGGTGGTTGTAGTTGGTGACCGTAAGAGCATAAGTGCGATACGGTGTGGGGGAGATGGAAGTGGTGTTGGGGGAGGTGTTGGCACTGGCACCGGGCGAGTAAATCCCGATTTCCCGGGTGCTGCCTTGGAGATTCAAGCCGAGAAACACGTCGATTGATCCACTGAGGTCGGCGTCGATGCCGATCCATGCCACACGGTCAAAGTCAGGTTTTTTTGGGGGGCCGCCCGTGGCATCGAGTCTCAGTCGGAAGCCCCAGGCGCCGCCGGTGGCGCTCGTGTCCCCGTTGTTGTTGAAGGTGACAAAGATTCCGTAGTCGGTGCCAACGCCGACGATGTCGCCCTGTGCCTGGCCAGTTTGCTGGTCGGTAAGGAAGTCGTAATTTCCCATCAGCGGCGTCCATGCCGTGCTGGGATCAGAAACGGAAACGGCGGCTTCGAGCGCGCAGGTTGCCACACAGGATGGCAGGAGGACGGCACATTTGAAGATTCCGCCGGGGAATCTGCGAAGATGCGAGCGCGCTACGGAAAATATTCTGAAGGATGGGGGCAGGAAATTGATCCTTAACGCCGGTGTCCTCTGCGAAATCGCAGATCCGCCTATGGCTGGGCGGGAACGTAGAGTTCCGATCCCTTGGCCAGCACGGTCGCGCTGGTCAAATCCAGGCCGTTGAGCTCGTTGAGGCGCTGGATGTCGGTGCCATGTTTGGCGGCGAATTCTCCGAAGGTCGTCTCGGCATCCACCATTACCGTGCGGACGCCGCCGTTGGCGGGCGGGGATTCAGCCGGGGCGGTTTCCGGCGCGGCAGGGCTTTCCACTGTCGGTGGAGTCGCTGGTGGAGACGCTGCGGGTGTGGGGGCGGGTTCGCTGGGAGAAGCGGGTTTAGGTGCCGGCGGCTTGGGAGCGGTGGCAAGTTGAACCTTCTGGCCGGGTTTCAAGGCTTTTGGATTCACGCCGGGGTTTGCCGCCAGCAGGGATTCCAGCGAGACGCCGTATTGCCGTGAGATACCGGCGAAGGTGTCTCCCGGCTGGATGATGTGAACACCATTCGCCGCGCTGGCATTGCTGGTGGCTGGAGCAGCACCGGGCTTGGACGGTAACTTGAGCTTTTGGCCCGGTTGAATGACGGCGCTCAGTTTCATGCCGTTGGCCTTGGCCAGCGCATCCACCGTGCAGCCTTGGGTGCGGGCGATCTTGGACAGGCTGTCGCCGGGTTTCACCGTGTAGGAGGTCGTCTGACCGCTGGCGTCGCAGCAGAGCAAGACCCACATCCATGCCAAATGCCTGAAGGAAACTTTCATCGCGGGCGCAAAATCCCAGAAATGAAAGTTTGGATCAAGAAAAATTAAAGTTTCCTTAAGCATACCCCGCGCTTCCATGCCGGCGGGCAAGGGCGCAGGCGCGGCCAATCAGGCGCGGCCGAGGTAGGAATTGTCCTCCGTCTTGACGTTGATGCGCTCGCCCACGTTGATGAACAGCGGAACTTGCACGACCAAGCCGGTTTCCATCACCGCGGGTTTGTAAACATTGTTGGCGGAGTCGCCCTTCACCCCCTCGGAGGACTCGGCGACGGTCATGGTCATGGTCAGCGGGAGTTCCACGGAGACGACAATGCCATCGGCGATGAGCAGGGTGTAGGTCTGGCCCTCGATGAGGTAGTTTTTGACGTTCTCAATGAGATCTTCGTAAACGACGGCGTCCTCGTAGGTGTTCGGATCAAGGAAATGGTAGCCGCTGCTGTCCTTGTAGGAGTATTCGTGCGGGGTGCGCTCGAGCACAACGCCTTCCAGCGAGTCGTTGGAGGTCATGCGCAGGTTGAACATTTTCTTCGTGGCCACGCTGCGGATGGACATCTGCACGTAGGAGGCCATGCGCGGCGGCGTCTTAAGCTCGTGATCGACGACGAGGCAGATTTCGTTGTTGTGGCGGACGGCGTGTCCTTTGCGGAGATTGATGACGGGAGTGCTGGCCATGGCGTGTGTGGGGCGGCGGAGATAAGGGGCCCGCCGCCGGGAGGCAAGCCCGGAATTCACTGTTGAATCGAGGCCATGCGCGCGGTGATCCATTCGGAAACTTTTCGGTCATCATCGCCCGCCGCCCATATCTGGCGGAGGAAATCGGCGGGGTGGAGCTTGCCGTGCTTGCGGAGGAAATTGCGGTCACCACCGCAGCCGAACATCAGATCCGGATCGAGCGTGCCGCGTAGTTTGGCGCGGGCTTTGGCGAGAATGCGCGGCAGGTAGGCCATGCCCGCAAGTTCTTCGCCGAAGGTTGGAACGTCATCCCGTGTGAGCAGGTGGCCGCCGCAGGGAATGCCGTTTTGCACGGTGAGGAAATAATCGCGGCGCACGGCGGCAACCAACAGGGCTGTGGACGGCGAGGGGGCGTTGTCCTCGCAGTAGTCTTCGACGAAATCGAAAAACTCGCGCGTTTGACAGCCGATCTCCCGCAGAAACTTCAGATCGGCCGCAGCGTAATAACTCTCGAAATCGTGGTTGCCGTCCCGATAGGCGGCCATACAACGGTCGAAAAGCGCGAGAAAGGTGTCGTTCCACGTCATGCCTGGGCGGTAGTCGATGCTGCTGGATGTGGCAAGCGTCTGGCTTGCAGCTTTCACGGATTTGCAGTCGAAACATAGCGCAGCTGCGTGCCATCGCGGATCTTTGCCATTCAGCAGGGATTTTCTTCCGGCCCGTTTCCGTCTCGACAGTCGGTTTGGAACGTCCAGACTCCCGGCAATTCATTTTTGAATTCCCATGCGGTTCGCTCTTTTCGGTGACATTCATGCCAATCTGGAAGCTCTCGAAGCTGTCCTGGAGGATGCGGGCAAACAAGACGTTTCCGACTATGTCTGCATGGGCGACATCGTCGGCTACAATGCCGATCCGGCAGCCTGCCTGGAGCGCGTCCGGGCGATGGATTGCCCCACCGTGAAGGGAAACCACGACGAGGACGCCTCCTCCAGCCACTCGCTGGAAAACATGAACCCCGTGGCGGCCACCGCTCTCGAATGGACCCGCCTGCAGCTCGCCGATGAGCAGCGCCAATGGCTCCGCCGCCTGCGCATGGTCCGCCAAGTGGCGGATTTCACCATCGTCCATAGCACGCTCGACCAGCCGAACCACTGGAACTACGTCACCAACCGCTTCGACGCGATGTCGAATTTCTCCTACCAGTTCACCCAGATCTGCTTCCACGGGCACACCCACGTGCCGCGGGTTTACTTGAAGCGCGACAAGGTGATGGAAGTGCCCGCAGAGTCGCTGGTGATCGAGGACGGTACGAAATACTTCATCAATGTGGGTTCCGTGGGCCAGCCCCGCGATGGTGATTGGCGGGCCTGCTACGCCATCTACGATCTCGATGAAAAACTGCTGAGTTTCCGCCGCGTGGCCTACGATCTGGCTGAAACCCAGCGCAAGATTCGCGCCGCCGGCCTGCCGGACATGCTCGCCGAGCGCATTTCCGAGGGTAGGTGAGCTCCTTTGGACGATGATTTCATTCCACAGCGGTTTTTTGTTGTTGCAAACCAGTCTCAATTGCGGATCGTAATCGCACGATGTCGCCCGCACTTGGAGCCGATTTGGAAATCGACAGTGCCATGACCCTCAATCAGGTGGGCGTGGGCTGTGACGTGATGATCCGTTTCCTCACCGGACCCGGCTGCGAACGCCTGCGGGATCTCGGGTTTTGCGAGCAATTGCAGGTCCGCAAGCTGGCAGGCGGGCGGAATTTGATCTGCTCGGTCTGCGGCACCCGGATGGCGATCAGCCGCGAACTGGCGGAGAAGGTAATGGTGGCCCCGCTGCGCTGAGTCATGCAGGCATCCCCCGACACTCCGGCGACCATTGCGCTCATCGGCAATCCGAATGCCGGTAAGACCACCCTTTTCAACGCGCTGACGGGTTCCAACCAAAAGGTCGGGAATTACTCCGGCGTCACGGTGGAGTTGAAATCCGGCGAGGCATTCACACCGCATGGCAAGAAGCTGCGGGTGCTGGATTTGCCCGGTTGCTACTCGCTGCGTGCGCCATCGCCCGATGAAAAAGTGGCCGTTGACGCGCTCCGTGGCGAGCTGCCCGGCTACGCGAAGCCGGATCTCGTGGTGTGTGTGGTGGATGCCTCAAACCTTGAGCGCCATCTCCAGCTCGTGCTGCAAGTCATCGAAATAGGGCTGCCCGCCGTGGTCGCTCTCAACATGGTGGACATGGCGGAGAAATCCGGCCTGCGTCTGGATCCGGCGAAGCTCTCCGAAGAGCTCGGTGTGCCGGTGGTGCCGATGCAGGCCAGTGCAGGGAAGGGGATCATCGAGCTCAAACAGGCACTGCGCCACCCGTTTCCCGTGCCGCCGCAGGCGAAGTGGCTCGGCAGCGGGGATGAGGAGCTCGCGCGGCGCGGGTTCATCCGCGATCTCTGCGAGCTCGCGGCACGACGGCCGGATGCGCATCAACTGACCTTGTCTGACCGGCTTGACGCGTGGCTGCTGCATCCGGTGTGGGGCTGGGCTGCGTTTCTGGCGACGATGTTCACGGTGTTCTGGGCCATTTTTTCCTTCGCGCAAATCCCCATGGGCTGGATCGAGAGCGGACAAGGAGCGGTGGCCGCATGGGTGGAAGCGCTGATTCCGGAAGGCGACCTGCGCTCGCTGCTGGTGGATGGCGTGCTCGGCGGCGTGGGCGGTGTGGTGGTTTTCCTGCCGCAGATCGTGCTGTTGTTCTTCTTCATCGGGCTCTTGGAAAGCTCCGGCTACATGGCGCGCGCGGCCTATCTGATGGATGGCGTGATGGCCCGCGCCGGCCTCAGCGGCAAGGCCTTCCTGCCGCTCTTCAGTTCTTACGCCTGCGCCATTCCCGGCGTCATGGCCACCCGCACCATCGATTCCGCCAAGGAGCGGCTCACCACGATTTTCGTCGCGCCGTGGATGAGTTGTTCGGCGCGTCTGCCGGTCTATTTCCTCATCGTGCCGCTGCTCTTGCATGAAAGCGAAGGCTCGTGGAAACAGGCGCTTGTCCTGTTCGCGATCTACGGGCTCGGCACGCTCAGTGCCTTTGTTGTCGCCCGCGTGCTGCGTGGCCGGCTGGGGCCGGACGCCGGGGCCAACCACTTCCTGCTGGAGTTGCCGCCCTACCGCGCGCCGCAGTGGAGTTACATCTTCCGCCACGTGCTGGAGCGTGGCTGGGCCTTCGTCGCCAAGGCCGGCACCATCATCCTGGGTCTTTCGATCCTCTTGTGGGGCCTGAGCACCTATCCGAAATCCTCCGATGAAACAGTGGACCCTCTTTCACATAGCGCCATCGGCCGGATCGGCGCGGTGATCGAACCGGTTGTCAAACCCCTCGGCTTCGATGGCCGGGTGGGCACCGCCATCCTCACTTCCTTCGCCGCGCGCGAGGTTTTCAATTCCTCGCTCGCCGTGTTGTTCCGCGTCGAGGAAAGCGATGACGAGGAGGCCACCCGCGCCAGCCTGCGCGAGCGCATCTCCGCCGCGACATGGCCGGACGGCACGCCGCTCTTCACTCCGCTCACGCTGATTTCCCTCATCGTCTTCTACATCTACGCCCTGCAATGCCTGCCGACTTCCGCAGTGGTCGCCCGCGAGGCGGGTTCGTGGAAATGGGCGCTCGGGCAGTTTGCCTTCATGAGCACCTTCGCCTATCTTGCCGCGCTGCTGGTCTTCCAAGGCGGCAAACTCCTCGGCTTCTGAAATCATGGAATGGCAGTCTTTTATCGCCGCCGGAATCGTGGCACTCACGCTGACGGTTTTTCTGGTGCGTCTTGCCCGGCCACGCCGGAAATCCTCCGGCTGCGGCCACGGTTGCGGCTGCGGGAAAAATTCCCGCAAATCCAATTGAATAATCCGCCGCGCGAGACGTTTGTCCCAGTATGAAAACACCATCCGTGATTTTTCGCTGGGTTGCCCTGATCGGCTTCGTTGGCGGCAGCATCAGCTGCATGACCACTTATGATTCCGCCGGCCGCCCGGTGCAGTCGGTGGATCCTGCCGTCGCAGTTGCCGGAGCCGCCGCAGCTGGCCTGATCGGCTACGCCATCGCCAACGACAACAACAATCACTACCACCACCATGGCGGTTATTATCGTCCGTATCGTGGCGGATACCGTCGCTACTGAGCGCGTTGATAGAGATGCTGGGTGCGGATCCACCGGCTGACCGCCGGTTCCAGCCAAGGATGATTCGTTTCACCGCGGGCGCAGGCTTCGCGGATCTCCGTGGCGGATGCCGGATGGGATCCATCCAGCGGGTGCATCCGGAAGCCACCGCGCGCTTGCGGCATCTTTCCTCCACGAGCGAAGACGATGAACTCCACGCAGGCCGCCAGTCGCTGCGGCTCGGCCCATGTCGCCAACGCTTCCCATTGATCACCGCCCATAATCCAGAACAGGCGTGCGTTCGGAAAGCGCGCCACCATCGCCTCGGCCGTCTGCCAGGAATACGAGGGCCCTTCGCGCCGGACTTCGAAATCATCCACCGCCGCCCACGGCAGATCGGCCGTGGCAAGCCGCAGCATTTCCAGCCGATCCGTTGCAGAAGCGGGGACCGCGTCTTGCTTGTGTGGCGAAATCCGGCAGGGAAGAAAGCGGACTTCATCGAGCCCGAGCTTGTCGCGGGCCACTCCGGCCAGATGGACATGGCCGAGATGCACGGGATCAAAGGTGCCGCCAAAGAGGGCGATTTTCCGAAGGGCGGGCATGGTTTCGCTGGGGCTTCCAGCAATGCCCTGTCCCCCCATTCCGGTCAAGCTCCGGACATTTCCAATCCGTCGGCCAAGCCCGGGATTGACGCGGGTGGCCTGCATGGGTGAGATTCCGCGCCCGCCGCAGCGGCGGATGATTCATGGACTATCAAGCGAAAATCGCCCGCAATGTCGCCTCGATCCCGCGCTCGGGTATCCGCGACTTCTTCGAACTCGTGCAAGGCCGCGATGATGTCATCTCGCTCGGCGTCGGCGAGCCGGACTTCGTCACGCCCTGGAACATCCGCGAGGCCGCCATCTATTCGCTGGAAAAAGGCCAGACCACCTACACCTCCAATCTCGGCCTGCTCTCGCTGCGCAAATCCATCGCCCGCTATGTGGATGGATTCTTCGGCGTCTCCTATGATCCCGCCAGCGAGGTGCTCGTAACCGTTGGCGTCTCCGAAGCCATCGACATCGCACTGCGTGCGCTGCTCAACCCCGGCGACGAGGTGATCTATCACGAGCCCTGTTATGTTTCCTACTCGCCGAGCATCGTGCTGGCGCACGCCGTGCCAGTGCCGGTGGTGACCACCAAGGAGGACGGGTTTTCCCTCAAGCCGGAAAAACTGGCTGCCGCCATCACGCCCAAGACGCGGGTGATCATGCTCAATTTCCCCACCAATCCCACCGGAGCCTGTGCTTCCCGCGAGGACCTGGAGGGCATCGCGAAACTCGCCATCGAGCACGATCTCATCGTCTTGACCGATGAGATCTACAGCGAGCTCCGCTACGATGAGGAGGCGCACGTCTCCATCGCCGCGCTTCCCGGCATGCGCGAGCGCACCATCCTGCTGCACGGGTTTTCCAAAGCCTTCGCCATGACCGGCTTCCGCCTCGGCTACGCCTGCGCACCGCAGCCCATCATCGAGGCGATGATGAAGATTCACCAATACGCCATGCTCTGTGCGCCCATCATGAGCCAGAACGCCGCCATCGAGGCGCTCGAGAACGGCCATGCCGCCATGGTGGAAATGCGCAACAGTTATCACCAGCGGCGGGATTTCCTCGTGAGACGCCTCAACGAGATCGGTCTGGACTGCCACACTCCCGGCGGTGCGTTCTATGTCTTCCCGGACATCCGCGGCACCGGACTCTCCAGCAAGGAATTCGCCATGAAACTCCTGGAGCAGGAAAACGTGGCCTGCGTGCCGGGCGGTGCTTTCGGTCCCTCGGGCGAGGGTTTCCTGCGCTGCTGCTACGCCACCGCCTTCGAGGACATCCGCACCGCCACGGACAGGATCCAGCGCTTCGTCAGTTCACTCTAACAGGAATGAAAGATCACTGGCAGGCGATGGACCATGGCCGGCTCACCAGGGCTCATGTGGTTCCCTTCGCGGTGTTCATGGGCTTCATGCTGCTGCTGCAGGTGCTTGCCGCAAGCATTGGCTGGAAGCATCCGGAGGCCCCGTGGTGGCGGCAGGATCCGGCGCATTTCATCTATCCGCTCCAGACGCTCGTGGTGTTGACACTGCTGTTTTATCACCGGAAAAGTTATGTCTTTTCCTGGTCATGGAAATGGTGTCTGGCAGCTGTCGCCTTCGGTGCGGCAGGCATCGGCTGCTGGCTGCTGCCCACCATGCTCCACACCCACTGGGGCCTGGAGGGCAAAACCACCGGCATCCTGCGCCTGCTGGGCGTGGATGCGCGTGCCGAGGGCTTCGATCCCGGCGTCTTCACCAATCCCGCCGCCTGGTGGGCGGCAGTGATCCTGCGCTTCCTGCGAGCCGTCATCGTCGTCGCCTTCATCGAGGAAATCTTCTGGCGCGGCTTCATGATGCGCTTCGTCTGCGATTGGGAAGGGGACTATTGGAAGCAGCCGTTCGGCCGTGCGTCCTGGAAATCCTGGCTCATCGTCACCGGGCTATTCATGGCCGCCCATGCGCCGCTCGACTACGCCGGAGCATTCGTTTACGGCAGCCTCACCTACCTCCTTTGCATCTGGAGCAAGAGCCTCGGAGCCTGCGTGGTCATGCACGCCGCCGCGAATTTCCTCATGGGTCTCTACATCATGGCCACCGGCAAATACGGACTCTGGTGAAAACACCCGCCGTCGCACGTTTTTTTGCCAAGATTTTCGCTTGTCAAAGCCGCCTGCCATCCTCATACATCCGGCCCGCGCGAGCGGAAATGGTGAAAGGGTAGATGCCCGAGTGGCTAAAGGGGGCAGACTGTAAATCTGCTGGCTAACGCCTACGCTGGTTCGAATCCAGCTCTGCCCACCATCTTCATAATCAACGATCTAGGGAGCCGAAAGGCTCTTTTTTGTTAGGCATGACAAAGTGCGGGCGGGCCATTTAAGGACCACTTTTGATTTTCTGTTGTGCCAGTGGCCTGCAGCCTTCGATTGTTCAAGTCGATGACCTCCGAGTGGTGACGGAGAACGCGGATACCCGGCGTTCACACCCAGCTCTGTTGGAGCAATTCACGCAACCTCTCCGGAGTGGTGGCCGAGGTCTTGGCGACGAAGCCGCGCGCATGGGCGAAATGGACGTCGTCATGGGTTTCGATCCGGGTGAAATCCAGGCGCGGATGGTCGTTGTGGCGCGACAATCCATAGCCGTTTCCGCGGCGGTCGGGATAAATCATGCCGACCACCTGAGCGCCGTCCGGTTGGCTCTCGATGAAACGCCCGAGCCCGGCCGAGGGTTCCTCTGGCAGCGGATTGGTGCGCGGCACGTAAAGCACGCGGAAGGATTCCGTTTTCACATGGATTTCCCAAAACTCGCCGACCTCCGCGATGAAATCGAGGCGTTGCCGGAGAGTCCTCAGGTATTGGATCAGATCTTCGCCGATCCAACGCATCACTTCCCACAAGGGCTCTCCGGGTTCCAGTCGCGAAACGGCGGCGAAGCGCCGCAAAAGGGTGACGTCGATGGGTGAGTTGAGCTTGGCGAGGGTGTCGCGGTCGATGCCGAGCCAGCGCGAAGTTTCCTTCGGCCCGCGCGTGTCGAGCCATTCGGCGGGCTCCAGCCAGTCGCAGAAGGAAAGGGCGTCCTCATAAAGCCCGAGATGCTTTAGCACCAAGCTCAGCGAACACATGGGCGGGTGGTCCTTGGGAAACTGGTGGTGGTCGAAGTTGCCGAGTTCCGGTTCATGACTTCCACCCACATCCACCACCGCGATGGACGGATTCGTTAGGTCGCCGGCCCCGGGTTCGCGCCGGATGATCGGGACGGGGTTGTCGGCCAGCAACACGCAGCAGGCGAGAAACTCGTCTTTGTGCGAGCCTCCGGGGTGGGTCAGGATCAGGGAAAAACTCATGGGATGGATTGCGAAGGCGCGGAGGCTCACCGGAGCTCCCGGGCTTGGCAACTGTTTCCGGTCCTCTGAGTGAGACGGTCCGTTTGACAACAAGTCGCGCCGCTGTGCAGGGTGGCCGCGCCATTGATGAAATCCGCACTGCTTGAAAAAATCCGCGCCGAGCTCAAGGCCAGCCTCGAACGGCTGTCCAAAGCCGCCATGGACGCGCATGCCGCCGCCACCGATCCGGACAGCAAGGCGGAGGGGAAATACGACACCCGCAGCCTGGAAGCCTCCTATCTGGCGGCGGGTCAGGCACGGCAGGTCGATGAACTCGCGGCCGCCGTGAGAATTTTTGAGACCTTCGCCCTGCCGGATTTCGTGAGGGAGGATGCCATCGATGCCGGGGCCTTGGTGGAAGTGGAGATGCGTGGAGAGACCTCGCTGCTGCTGCTGGTGCCGGCGGCCGGTGGCATGGTCATCGCAGAAGAGGGACAGGAAATCACCCTGCTCACTCCCGCCAGCGCGCTCTACCGGAAGTTGCTGGGAATGCGTGCGGGAGATTTTCTGGAAGAGGACGATCTGCTGGTGATCGAGGTGAGCTGAGGCCGATTCCCAGCGGTGCCAGCCCAGACCAACGGCCCTTGCTCAAAAAAGGGGTTTGCTTTTCAGCCGCTTCGGTTATCGTCCCGTGCTCCCGGACGCTCCGGCGGTCGTTGGCCAAGGCCTGCCCAGACTGCCCCGCCCGGGTCTTTTTTCGCTGTTATGTCAGACTCTCCGAACTCCAATCAACCGCCCCATCAATCGAATCGCCCGACTGGTGACGCCAACGGCTTCAACTGGCGGCTGCTCGTTTTGCTCAGCGTGGCCTCGGTGATTCTGGGGCTTGCCTTTTTCAGCCCGAACATGGGCAAGTCCACGCGCACGCTCACTTACGCCCAGTTCCGCCAGGCATGGGACCAGGGCCGCATTGTCACGGATGATGCGAAGCGCCCGCTCAAGGTGGTCACCAGCGACACCGCCTACGACGCGGTCATCGTCGGTTGGGAAAATCCGCCGCTCGTCGAGCCCAAGGACGCCGTGAAGAAACGCAGCGACTTCCAAGTGCGCGTGAATTTTGACGTCCAGTCGGATGTCATCAAGTCCCTGCTGGATCAGGGCCTGCAGCTTCAGCAGCCTACGGAGACTCCGCTTGATGGAGATGTGGAAACGCTGTCGCTCCCTGAATTCCGGAAGGCTCAGGCTCTGGGGGAAATCAAGACCGACGATGCGGTCAATCCGCTGCGCATCATCACCACTCCAGATTCCCGTGGCGCGGTCATCGTCGGCACCCGCGAGGTGGTGACCAACCTCCAGGCCCCCAAGGATGCCACCGGCAAAACCATCGATGCCACGCCATTCCGCGTGGAGGTTTCCACCGTGATCCAGGGCGAGGAACTGCGTGAGCTCGTCAAGGGCAAGGCCACCTACGAGCGCAATACGGACTATCTCAAGAGCGCGCTTTTCACATTTCTGCCCTTCCTGCTCATCATCGGCATCCTGTTTTTCCTGTTTCGCCAGCAGATGAAATCCGCCGGCCGCGGTGCGATGTCCTTCGGCAAGAGCAAGGCCCGCCTGCTCACGATGGACCGCAACAAGGTGACCTTCAAGGACGTCGCCGGCATTCAGGAGGCGAAGGAAGAACTGTTTGAAATCGTCGATTTCCTACGTGATCCGCGCAAGTTCCAGAAACTCGGCGGCTCGATTCCCAAGGGCGTGCTCATGGTGGGCCCTCCCGGCACCGGCAAGACCCTGCTCGCCCGCGCCATCGCCGGCGAGGCGGATGTGCCGTTCTTCTCGATCTCCGGTTCCGACTTCGTCGAAATGTTCGTCGGCGTCGGTGCATCGCGCGTCCGCGACATGTTCGAGCAAGGCAAGAAACACGCGCCTTGCTTGATTTTCATCGACGAAATCGACGCCGTCGGCCGTCACCGCGGCCATGGCATGGGCGGCGGTCACGACGAACGCGAACAGACTCTCAACCAGCTTCTCGTCGAAATGGACGGCTTCGACACGCAAGAGGGCGTCATCATCATCGCCGCGACTAACAGGCCGGACGTGCTCGACCCCGCGCTGCTGCGGCCCGGACGTTTCGACCGCCAGGTCACGATCAATCTGCCGGACGTGAACGGCCGCGAGGAAATCCTCCGCGTCCATGTGAAGAAGATCAAACTCGCCGCGAAGGTGGATCTCTCCCGCATTGCCAAAGGCACTCCGGGTTTCTCCGGTGCGGAGCTCGCCAACCTCGTCAACGAATCCGCCTTGCTCGCCGCACGCCGCGGCCTGAGCGCCGTGACGCTTGATGAAATGGAGGAGGCGCGCGACAAGGTCCGCTGGGGCCGCGAACGCCGCAGCCTTGCCATGTCCGACAAGGAGAAGATCGGCACCGCCTGGCACGAGGCCGGCCACGCCTATCTCAACATGGTGCTGCCGGATACCAACCCGCTGCACAAGGTTACCATCATCCCGCGCGGACCTTATCTCGGAGCCACGATGTATCTGCCGGAGGGCGACAAGTATTCCACGCAGAAGAAGGAGGCGCTCGCCAACCTCATCGTCACCATGGGCGGCCGCATCGCCGAGTCCTTCCACAGCGACGACGTTTCCAACGGAGCCTCCGGCGACATCCGCCAGGCCACTGCACTCGCCCGCCACATGGTCTGCGAGTGGGGCATGAGCGACAAGCTCGGCATGGTCGAATACGGCGAAGGCGACTCCCCCGTTTTCCTTGCCCGGGACATGACCAAATCCCGCAACTACTCCGAGGAAACCGCCCGCGTCATCGATGCCGAGATCAAGCGCTTCATCGACGACGCCTATCAGACCGCCGAGCGCATTCTCAACGAGGGCCGCGACAAGGTGGAACTCATCGCCAAGGCGTTGCTGGAATTCGAAACGCTTGATGCCAGTCACTTGAAGGACCTCATCGAGTTTGGGGAAATGAAGGATCCGCCATCCGCACCCAAGCCGCCGCCGGTGCCGGAGGAGTTCAAAAAGAAATCTTCTCCCAAGCCTGCCGATGAGGATGAACCGGAGGACAACGGCCCCATTCCCGGTGCCGTGGGAGCCACTGCGTGACGCCCGCTCTGCGGCATGCGTTTTGCATTTGTGAAGACGATTCTTTTTTTTCTTTTCGGTTGCGGCGGCAAGACTCCGCGCTAGTCTGCCCTCGACTGCTGTGTTCGACTATTTTGGTAGCTGGCCCGAACCGATATGATTGAATGGGGGTCATTTTCCGGTGCCCCATGTCATGCCCTTCACGGGAAGACAGAAAGGCATTGGACGACCCCACTTATTGAGTTTACGGAACGTGGCTCACAGCGCCAATGACGGCACAGCGGTTTTTTTTATTTCAATGCCGGCGCGGCTGCCACCGATGATGCCACCCCGTCCCACCCAGCTTGCGTGGATGCTCCTGCGTGAGGCGCTACACGACGGGGATCTTGCCATCGATGCCACAGCGGGCAATGGCCACGACACGGCTTTTCTTGCGGAATGCGTGGGTGAAAACGGGAGTGTGCTGGCCTTTGATGTCCAGCCGGAGGCCATCCGTTCCACCCGTGCCCGGCTGGCCGCCGCGGGCTTGGATCATCGCGTCGAGTTATGCCAGCAAAGCCATGTGGAGCTTGCACGCCATGCCAGCCCCGGATCCGTGGCGGCGGTGATCTTCAATCTCGGCTATCTGCCCGGCGGAGATCATCAATTGACCACCACGTCTGCGGATACCCTGACGGCCCTGGATACCGCCGCCGGTTTGTTGAAACCCGCCGGCGTGATCTGTGTGGTCTGCTATCCCGGCCATGCGGCAGGCGCCGGTGAGGCGGCGGATGTGGAGGCATGGATGGCCGCGCGCGCCGCCGATGGCTGGCGGGTGGCGAAATATGCCATGCTCGGCACCAGGCGTCCCGCGCCATTTCTGATAGCCGCTGTGCGTGGCGTTTCCGGCGGGATGTGAGCCGTGCCCGTCACGGCGCAATGGTGCTTTCCAGACGCATGAAGCCCCTGCTGCCGTTCACGGGAAACCATGCGCGGGCCAGCCCGTCGGTCCCGGTTTGCGGCGGCGGTGAAAACGGCGTGAATGGTGTTGCGAGATCCAGCGTCCACGCCGGGGCAAGCGAGTAGCGTGTGGAAACCGGCAGGCGGATCGGGTAGGCGAGTTCAAGCACGGCACCGCCGCCACTGTCCACCAGTGCGGAGCTCACCTTGTGCGCATCGCGCAGCGTCGGATCCAGACCGAGGGTGAATTCCACCGCCGCGGCGATGCCATCACCATCCGAGTCGTCGGCAGCGGAAAGCCCGCTGAGGCTGTAGCCCGCCGCCCAGGCGGCGAAGGCCATGTCGATTTGATCCGCGGATTTTCCATGCAGCCCGGCGAGAATCTCGGTGGCCGTGAGCGGGGCGATGCCGGTGGCGTAGCGGGTGTTGAAGGCATCGATGATTTGATTGGCGATAAGGGTTTGCGCGTTGGTGTTGGGGTGGAAGTTCGCGCTGTATTCGCCGTTGAGCCAGACGTAGTCCAGATTGCCCGTGGGGTCACCGGAGTTGATGAAGGGGATGCCGTGGATGCACAGCGGCGTGGTTTCTAACAGCGGTAGCGTGGGCGTGAACACATCGGCATGGCCGAGACCGCGGTCACGGGCGAGTGAGGCGAGTTGTGCGTTGATCTCCCGCAGCATGGCGGTGACGCGCGCGGTCCTCACCGGATCCGTGGGATAGGAACTTTTGATGTCCGGCGTGATGCCGATGTGGGGCACATTGACCACCACGATTTGAAGGTCCGGCCGGAGTGCCAGCACGCGGTCGAGGATTTCCGTGGCATCCCTGATGAACTCCGCCACGAAGGCATCCGGGGCGCCGCCGTTGTAAATGTCGCCATAAACGGCGCGGACGTCATTTCCTCCGATGAAGAACACCAGGCGCTCGGCCGTGGTCTGGATCTGGGTTTCAAGATCTGACAACAGGAACGCGCTGTCCTGGTCGAGATCCGACCATGAGAGAAGCAGCGCGAGGTCCGGGTCGGCGGTCACCATTTCGGTGAAGGTGGTTTCATCTGCGAGAAAGCTACGCAGTTCCTCGATTTTTTGTCCCGGCAGTGCCCAGTTGTATTGATGCCGGAAGAGCAGGTTGTAGATTCCGATGAGTCGGAATTCATCGCGGGCCCCGAAGTCGAAGCGTTCCTTGCGGAAAGCTGGATCGTTGAGAATCTCCACCCAGTTGCGAACCTCCGGCCCGAAATCATCGCCGAAGGTGCCCACAAAGGGAATCCATACCCGGAACCCGAATTCCGCCTCATAGGCGAAGGTCAGCGAGTCTCCCAAGGTCACGCACTGCTCGGCGGCGCGAAGGGGAACCAACTGCATGGCCGCCCAAGACAAGGAAACCGCCAGAAATGGATGTCTCATCACAAGCACCAATCGCCGATAAAGACATCTCTTGCAACCGGTCGATTCCGCGGAATGCTGAGTCTGATCGGGGAAACGGTGCGTCCCTTTCGGGAGATATGCAAAAACGGCGGACCCTTGGGAGGTCCGCCGTTCGGGAAGGATGGGGCAGGGCTTACTTCTTGAGCACCTTCATCTTGTGGACGCCGTAAACCGCGTCATCGCCGAGTTCCTCCTCGATGCGGAGGAGCTGGTTGTATTTGGCGATTCTGTCGGAGCGGCTCATCGAGCCGGTCTTGATTTGGCCGCAGTTGGTGGCGACGGCGATGTCCGCGATGGTGGAGTCTTCGGTTTCACCGGAGCGGTGGGAGAGCACGGCGGTGTAGCCGTTTTCCTGGGCCATCTCGACGGCGTCGAAGGTTTCGGTGAGTGAGCCGATCTGGTTGACCTTGACGAGAATCGAGTTGGCGACGCCGCTATCGATGCCCTTCTTGAGGAACGAGGTGTTGGTGACGAAGAGGTCGTCGCCGACGAGCTGGGTCTTGGCACCGAGCTTGTCGGTGAGGACTTTCCAGCCGGCCCAGTCGTTTTCGTCGCAGCCGTCCTCGATGGAGATGATCGGATACTTTTTCTGGAGCTTGGCGTAGTAGGCGACGAGTTCGGCGGCGGATTTGACCGACTTGTCGGACTTCTTGAAGACGTAGGCCTTCTTCTTCTTGTCGTAGAACTCGGAGGAGGCGCAATCGAGGGCGATGGCGATGTCCTCGCCGACCTTGTAGCCGGCCTTTTCGATGGCTTGGCAGATGACGGAGAGGGCTTCGTCCGCATCCTTGAGGACCGGGGCGAATCCGCCTTCGTCACCGACGGCGGTGGAGAGGCCGCGGTCGTGAAGCACTTTCTTGAGGGTGTGGAAGACTTCGGCGCCGTAGCGGAGCGACTCACGGAAGGTGGGTGCGCCGATGGGCATGATCATGAATTCCTGGAAGTCGATGGGGGCGTCCGAGTGGGCGCCGCCGTTGATGATGTTCATCATCGGGACGGGGAGCACCTTGGCGTTCGGGCCGCCGAGGTATTTGTAGAGCGGCACGCCGAGTTGCGAGGCGGCGGCCTTGGCGACGGCCATGGAGACGCCGAGGATGGCGTTGGCTCCGAGGACTTTCTTGGTGGAGCTGCCATCGAGCGCGAGCATGGCGGCATCGATGGAGGCTTGTTCGGTGGCGCAGAAGCCGAGAATGGCCGGGGCGATCTTGGAGTTGACGTTTTCGACGGCCTTGAGCGTGCCCTTGCCGAGGAAGCGCTTCTTGTCGCCATCGCGCAGTTCGACGGCTTCGTTTTCGCCGGTGGATGCGCCGGAGGGCACGGAGGCGCGGCCGATCGCGCCACCTTCGAGGTGGACGTCAACTTCGACAGTGGGATTGCCGCGTGAGTCGATCACTTCGCGGCCGCGGATTTCAACAATGGTGGTGTATTCCATGATATGTGGTGGTGTGGAGAGGGTTTTGAGAGGAGAGGGGGAAGACTGAAGACTGGAAGACGCAAGAGGCAAGAGAAGAGGGAAAAAGGACAAGAATTGCGCAAGATCCGGTCAATCCAGAGACAAGCTCCGCATCGGAACTCTTTTCTTGGGTCTTCAAGTCTTGGGTCTTGCGTCTTATCAAGGATTGAAAGGCCGGATGGCCTTGATGGTGAGCGTCTGCATGGTCTCGGTGGATTCGTCGCGGACTTGGACGGTCTCGCCGGGGCTGTGGCCGACAAGGGCTTTGCCGACTTCCGAGAGGTAGGAAACGAGTTTTTTATCCGGTTCGGAATCCCATGCGCCGAGCACGGTCATTTCGACATCCGCACCGGATGCGTCGGTGAGGGTGACGATGGTGCCGATGTTGACCATGCTGGCGTCCGAGCCCTTGAAATCGGTGCCGCGGGCGCGGGCGATGTCTTTTTCCAACTCGTTCTTGCGGTGGCCGAGGTAGCGCTGGAGGTCCTTGGCGGACTTGTATTCGAAGTTCTCGCGAAGGTCGCCGTAGGAACGGGCGATGGAGATGTCCTTGGTGTTTTGCGGGATGCGGACGCGGACGAGTTCATCGAGCTCGGCCTTTTTCTTTTCGAGGCTTTCCCAGGAAACGAGCAGAGCCTCCTCGCGGCGCTGGTTGTTGCCGCTGACGAGTTCGGCCGTTTCCGGGCGGGCCTTGATGATGCGGGCCATGAGGGATTTTTTCTCAAGATCGCCGAAGACCGGGCAGTCCAGCAGGCGGCGGGAGAAATTGCGCGCCTCGTTGACGTCCATGATTTCCACCAGATCGATGAGCAGTTTCTTGTCATCGCCTAACAGACTCTGGAGGCGCGAGGTCTTGCGCGGCCCGTCGGAAAGGTGGTCGTTTTCCAGCAGGTTGAGAATGGAGGCGCCGACATCGGCCGAGAAGACCTCCGCAGAGGCGGCCTTGCGCTCGCGGCAGACCCAGATGAGGGCGTCCGAACCGAGCGCGCGGCGGGCGATGGCCGAGCGCAGGTGGTTGACGAGTGCCGGCAGTTCGCCGCGCTCCAGCAGGATGCGGGCGATTTCGGTGACGCCGCGCGCCCCGACGCGGTCGAAGACGCGGACGATTTTTTCCACCCAGATGCCGCCGAAGGCATCCGGGAAGGCCTCATACACGGCGCGCTGGCGGCCGGAGGGCAGGGTGCCGGCTTCCTCGGCGAGTTTCACCGGATCCGCGGAAAGCAGCAGATCGGAGAGACGGACGGCGGTGGGATCGAGCTCGAGGGTTTTGGAGGAGCCGATGACTTCATCGCGGGCGGCGACGAGTTGCAGCGCCTGGCCCAGTTGGACGCGGGCGGCTTTCTTGGCGCCCTCGTCGATGTCGGTGAGGAGCCGCTTGAGGGCGGCGGTGTCGTTGTCGAAAGCGCCGATGTCCGCGGCGATGGCCTCCAGTGCCTTGATCATGCCCTTGATGTCGCGGGCAGCCTCGAAATCGGCGACGAGCGCCTGGGCCGGGCTTTGGCCACCGGTGCGCAGGACAATGGGCTCGGTGCGCTTTTGCGGGACCACGGCGAGGCGGCTTTCGCGCAGGGATTTTTTGGTGTTGTCCCACCATTTCTTGAAAGTGGCCTCGGGGATGACGGTGCCGCAGAGCTCCTTTTCGAGCGCATCGCCGGTCATGCTGCCGCCGTGGCTTTGGAGCAGGTGGACGACGAGCTGGACGGGGTCGCTTTTGGTGAGGGAGCGGAGTTCCTCGAGTTGCTCGATTTTTCTGGCGCGGAAATCGTCGGCCGGGATCCACTCGGTTTTCTGGATGGCGAACTGGAGCTCCATGGCCTGGCCGGTGGATTTCTCGAAGTCGATGGTGACCTTTTTTCCGGGCAGGTCCCAATCGACCACCTTGCCAGCGCCGAAGGATTTGTGAATGCAGAAATTTCCGGGAGCCAATTGTGAAAGGCGCTCGCCGACCGGTTTTGGAATGCGGCCGGCTTCAACCAGTCTCGCCACGTCAGGATGCATGGCGCGGAAGATGGGAAGCGGCCCGGGAAAACGCAAGGCATTCCCTTGGAAAATCTTCCCGCTGCCCGCGCATTACGGATTCCGCTCCGGCGGCGGCACCACCCGCGGCCGCGGCTGGCGTGCGGGCATTATGCGGCCGTCGAGCGCGTGGTCCAGGCCGCGGCGCAGCGCGTGGACGCGGCGGCGCCAATCCTGCGGAATTTCCTCAAGGCTGCCATCCACCGGGATCCGTCCCTCGTAAATCAACCCGTCTGCGGGATCTTGGATTTTCACGAGCAGGAGCTGCCCGTCACGCCGGACCTCCACGCGGCCCTCGGAGTTTGAATAGCTCGCGAGTTTCTCGGAAACATTGACCACGCGCATCGGCCCGCCGCATTCGCCGGGCAGGATGGCGGCGTCCACCAGGTCGCCGGGAAACACCCGCTTGGAGGCGGGCACTTCGCCCAGCTTCAAGATGACCTCCAGCGGCTGGCCACTGCGGAAGCCGGAGAGCCGGATCTCGTCGCCGGGCTTGTTGAGCCGCAGCAGGGCGGCGAGCTGGCCTTCGTTGACGAGCATCTGGTCGCCGATTTTCCAAATGATATCAAACTCGCGCAGACCGGCGGCGGCGGCCGGGCCGTCCTTGTCGATCATGCGGATCACGAAACCGATGCCCGGTGGCAGCGATGGCATTTGCGCGGTGATCGTTTCATCCGGCTTGGAAACCTCCAGGCCGAGCCATGCGCGCGGCGCCTCGTGCGGACGCGGCAGTTCTTCCCCGGTCGTTGAAACGACCGGGATGAGCAGGCAGGCGATGACTAGGAAATGTTTCATCTCAGAACGCGCTCACCGGCATCAGCAGGAGTTCTTCCCGTGGTTCGGAAACCTGCATCACGATGCCCGTTTCCTCGTCAAAAAGGCTGTTTTCCTCCACGACTCGCACGCGCAGGGCACGCATCGCGCTGCCGTCGGAATCCTCGCGCCAGCCCTCGTCCGCCATCGACTCGATGCGGTCGGACTCGCCCACTAACAGAAAGTCCGGCGGCGCGGCGGTGGCGGAGGCGCTTTGTTTGGCCGGGCGCATCCACACAGGCAGCGCCAGAGCGGCCACCAGCGAGGCGGCGAGCCCGCCGGCGATGAGGATGCGCCACGCGGGCAGGGCGGGGGACTTGCGCGGGCTTGCCGGGCCGGCGAGCTCATCGAGCATCGTCTCGATGCCGCGCTGGCCGCTCTCGCTGAGCGCGGGTGGCATCAGCCGGGCGAGGATGGTTTCCACTGAATCCTTCTCATGCATGGCGGGCCTCCTTCATGCGGCGCAGTTCCTGCGCGAGTTGTTCCATGGCGTAGCGGTAGCGGGAGGCGGCGGTGTTCGGGGAAATCGCCAGCGTTTCCGCGATCTGTTGGAAAGTGAGCCCGCCCCAGAACTTCATGATCACCACGTCGCGCAGCTTCGCGCTGAGGCGCTGGACGGCATCCCGCAGGATGAGCGCCTCCTCGTCCTCCTCCATCAGTGGATCGAGCCAGACGTCCTGGAAGTCGTTGAGGTAAATGACCGACTCCTCGCGCTTGCGGCGGCGCTTCTCGCTGCGGTGGTGGTTGAGCCCGCAGAAGCGGATGGTGGAAAACACCAGCGGCAGGTCCGGCGGTGTGCCGCCCTTGTCGGCCTGATGGTGCCACATCCGCAGAATGGCATCCTGCACGAGATCCTCGGCGTCCTCACGGCACTGGCTCCAGCCGCGTGCGAAAAGCAGCAGCCGCGGGCCGTTTTCGGCCAGCCACTGTTTCCATGAGGTCGCGGGGGATTCCATCATTCAGCAGGGTAATGCCCCGGCGCGGGGCTTTTGTCTGGAAAATCCGGCGGCCGCGGGAGGTGCGGCGGATTCTCAGTCGAGAAACTTGATTTTTCCCGGCACCGGCAGGCGGCCGAGGGCCATCGCCTCGTGCTGCTCATCGGTGCAGGAGGAATTGATCGGCGCGTCCGGCGCGGAATCGCTGGGCTGGAGGTAGCCGTTTTCGATCAGCCATTTCTCCACTTCCTCGCCGCTGATGTCCGGCAGCATGTGGCCGTCGATCTCGACGCAGGGCGAGAGCGGTTGGCCGCTGCGCTGCTCCATTTCCCAGCGAAAGGCGGGGTTCTTGATGATGTCCTTCTCCTCATATTCGAGGCCGTATTTGCGCATGATGGCGCGGACGCCTTCGCTCCAGCCACAGAAGGTTTTCAGGTAAGCGGTGATTTTCGGGGATGTTTGGCTCATGGGGTATCGGTTGTTTCGGGGGGAGCCATAAACGCGGACAGTCCGCTCCGCAAGTCTTCACGGTTCCCGGGCCGCGCGGCTCAATCGAGATTGTTCAAAGGCGCTTTGATGGCCGGGCGCAGTGGCAGGATGATCCCGTTGTCGAGGCGGTAAATCCAGCTGTGGACGAAAATCTCCTGCCCGCGCTCCCACGCGTCCTCGACGATGGTGGTGCGCGCCACGTGGCTGGCTTGGGCGAGCACGTTGAGCTCGCAAAGGCGGTCGCTGGCGGCTTCGGGCGGCAAGGCATCGAGCTCCTCGCGGTGCACACGGCGCAGTGCGCGGATGCCGGAAAGCCAGTTGTCGATCATGCCGTGGCGGAAGTTTTCCAGCGCCGCGCGCACGCCGCCGCAGCCGTAGTGGCCGCAGACGATGATGTGGCGCACTTTGAGCACGTCCACCGCGTATTGCAGCACGGCCAGCAGGTTGAAATCCGTCTCGGCCACCACGTTGGCGACATTGCGGTGCACGAACACCTCGCCCGGTGCCAGGCCGGTGATCTGGTTGGCCGGCACCCGGCTGTCCGAGCAGCCGATCCACAGGTATTGCGGCATTTGCTGGTTTTCCAGCTTGGCGAAAAAATCCGGGTCATCCGCATGGACGGATGCCGCCCAATTGCGGTTTCGTTGCAGCAGGTTTTCGAGAGTTTTCATGGCGGCGAGTGGCAGCATCCAAGCCGGGAAATCCGCCCCCGTCCATCGCGGACTGGTGGTTTCGCGCAACAAGCTGCTCAGCCGTAACCATGCAGTGGGGAATCGTGGCGCGGGCGTCTCGCCCGCCGCCTTCCTTTCAAAATTCCTTTATCATTCCATCACATCCGGAAAACCAATGGGTGAAGCTGATGCGTTCCATGGCCTCGATGGAAAATGGCTGCGGGCGAGACGCCCGCGCCACTGTTCGCGTCCTTCCACTGCATGGTCACGGCTCAGGCCCCGGCCACCGCGATGATGCCTTCTTCGGTCTCCTGCTTGAGGCGGAGCTGGCCGCAGGCGGCATCGATGTCGTGGCCTTTTTCGAGGCGGAGGGTGGCGGAGACGCCGGCGTTTTTAAGGACATCGCGGAAGGCGCGGCAGCGGGTGTCGGACGGACGTTTCCACTCGAGGCCCTCCACGGTGTTGTAGGGAATGAGGTTCACCTTGGCGTGGAGGCGGCGGGCGTGGCGGGAGAGGATGGCGGCTTGTTCGAGGGAATCATTGACGCCATCTATCAGAATGTATTCGAGCGTGAGCTTCTGATTTTTGCGCGTGTTCCAGTAGTCGAGCGCGTCGAAGAGTTCGGCGACGGGCCACTTGCGGTTGATCGGCATGATCTGCTGGCGCACTTCGTCGGTGGCGCCGTGGAGTGAGATGGCGAGGCGGATCTGCTGCGGGTGTTCGGCCAGCTGGCGGATCTGCGGCACGAGGCCGGAGGTGGAGATGGTGAGGTGGCGTGCGCCGAGGTGCAGGGTTTTTTCGCCGGTGATGAGGGCGATGGCTTCTAACAGATTGTCGAGGTTGGCGAGCGGCTCGCCCATGCCCATGAAAACGAGGTTGTCCACGCGTTCGCCGGAGAGTTGTTCGGCGGCGAGGACCTGGCCGGCGATTTCCGCGGGATCGAGGTGGCGGGTGAAACCGGCCAGGCCGGAGGCGCAGAACTTGCAGCCATAGGCGCAGCCGACTTGGGACGAGACGCAGAGCGTGCGGCGGTCGGACTTCTCGCCATAGAGCGCCGGGTTTGCCGGGATGAGCACGCTTTCCACATAGCGGCCGTCGTGCAGGCGGAAGAGGAATTTTCTCGTGGTGTCCGTCGAGCCTTGGGTGGTGGTGTGTTCCAGCGCGCTGAGACGGAAACTGGCGGCGAGTTTTTCCCGCAGGGCGGCGGGAAGGTTGGTCATCGCATCATAGGACGCGGCTTTCTTTTTCCAGACCCATTCCAGGATCTGCGCGGCGCGGAACGATGGCTCGCCCGCGTCCTTGAGCCAAGTGGCAAGGGCGTCCGGCGTGAGTCCTGTGAGAGCGGGCAGGGGCATGGGTGGCGCGGGAAATGGATGACTAGCGTCAAATAGGGAAATGAAAACCCCGGATTGAGCGGATTTTGCATGGATCTTTCGGATTTGTGACAACAGCCTTGCGGCATGAGCTCCCACAATCCGCCACCGCTTCCCGCCGCATACCGTCCCGTGCCACCGCGCCGCAGCGTGTGGCCGTGGGTGATCGGGGCGGTGGTTCTCGGAGGGATCGGGCTTTTCGTGCTGATGATCGTGGGCGTTGTCAGTGCCTTGGTGGTAGGCATCAAGGAAGGGCCTTCGCTCGCCATGAGGTCCGGGCATTTCAACAAAACCGTCATTCGCAGCGGGGGACCGCAGCGGATCGCCCACATCGACTTGGAAGGCATCATCACCGCATCCCCTTCGCGCGGCGGCTCCTCGATGGTGGATGATTTCCGCGAGCTGGTGGAAGCCGCCGTCCATGACCACTCGGTCAGGGCCATCGTCATCCGCATCAATTCACCCGGTGGCGAGGTGACCGCATCGGACCGCCTGCACCGCATCATCCAACAGGCGGACAAGAGCAAGCCGGTGGTCGCCTATCTCGATACCATCGCGGCATCCGGTGGCTATTATGCCGCCTGCGCCGGACGCCGGATCATCGCGCACCCCACCACATTCACCGGTTCCATCGGCGTCATCATGCAGTCCGTGAAATACGGGCAGCTTTTCGACAAGGTGGGCGTTTCCATGGAGGTTTACAAAAGCGGCGCGCTCAAGGACCTGCTCTCCGGCACGCGTGAAACCAGACCGGAGGAAATCGCGCTGGTCAACGAGCTCGTGCAGGAAACCTACACCCGCTTCCTCGGGGTGGTCTCCGCCAGCCGTGGGAAATCCATCGAGCAACTCCGTGCGTCGCCGCTCACCGATGGCCGCATTTTCTCCGGTTCCCAGGCATTGGATGCGGGTATGGTGGATCAGAACGGCTTCATCGAGGATGCCTACGATCAAGCCATGGATCTCGCCGGAGTGTCGGGGGCCACGGTGATCCGCTACACTCCGAGGATCGGCATTTTTGATGCGCTTGCCCAGTTCAGCCGCGCTTCCGATGCGGGCTCGCGGGTGGAGATCGACGTGTCCGAGCGCTTGCTGCCGCGCCTGCAATCCGGGGTTCCGCTCTATCTGCATGCCGACGGCTATGGCGGCCGGTGATTTTAGGATTCCGCACCGTTGAAGTGGGGGGATAAGCTGGGCCATGAACGAAACGGAAATTTTGCCGGAGAACATTGTTCTCGTCGGCTTCATGGGCTGTGGGAAATCCACGGTGGGCAGGGAGTTGCAGCAGCGGCTCGGCTATCCGCTGGTGGACATGGACCAGGAAATCGAGCAGCGCGCGGGCAAGCCGATCACGGCGATTTTCGCGGAGCAGGGTGAGGCGGGCTTCCGCGAGATGGAAACGGCGGTGCTGCGGGAACTGGCCGGGCCCGGTGCCCCGCGGCGGATCATTTCCACCGGCGGCGGCGTGGTCGGCAGTGCGGGAAACCGCGCCCTGCTCAGGAGCATGGGATACGTGGTCTGGCTGGATGCCCCCGCCGAGGTGATTCTGGAGCGCACCTCCAAGAACCGCAGCCGGCCCTTGCTCCACACCGAGGATCCGGCGCAGCGCATCCGCAGCCTGATGGCGGAGCGCCTGCCGCTCTATCAGGAAACCGCTCACCTCAAGCTCGACACCGCCGGGCTCGACAGCGGCGAACTGGCCACCGGCATCCTGGAGTGCGCGCGCTACTTTTTCAGCCACCGTGCGGGATGAACCGGATGGAAACCCAAATCAAGGCATGGGCGGCGGAGCTGGGATTCGATGACTGCCGCATCGCCCGCGCCGGGGAGGCGGCCCATGCGCGGGAGTTCCGCGAGTGGCTGGCGGATGGCAAGCACGGCGGCATGGCCTGGCTGGAGCGCGCGCCCGAGCGGCGCTGCGATCCGCGCGAGGTGTTGCCGGGGTGCGCGTCGCTCGTTTGCCTCGCGCTGAATTATTATCCCGGTCCTTCGCCGTTTCCCGGGAGTCATCCCGGCGGCTATCGAATCGCCCGATATGCGTGGAACGATGATTATCATGACCTGCTGGAAAACCGCCTGAAGGAATTCGACCTCCGGCTTCAGTCGCTGGGCGGCGTGCAGAAACCCTACGTGGATACCGGCCCGGTGCTGGAGCGCGACTTCGCCACCGATGCCGGGCTCGGCTGGAACGGCAAGTCCACCATGCAGATCCACCGCCGGCTGGGGACATGGTTTTTCCTCGCGGAAATTCTAACAACCCTGGAGCTGGTGCCGGACGAGCCCTTCGGCGACCACTGCGGCAAGTGCACCCGCTGCATCACCGCGTGCCCCACCGCCGCCATCACCGCGCCGCACCGGCTGGATGCGCGGCGCTGCATTTCCTACCTCACCATCGAGCACAAGGGGCCGATCCCGGAGGAGTTCCGCGAGGCCATGGGCGACCGCATCTACGGTTGCGACGATTGCCTCGACGCCTGCCCGTGGAACCGCTTCGCCGCGCAGTCCCGTGAAATGGCCTTTCAGGCGCGTGGCAGCGTGTTTGCAAAGCGCCTGCGGGATTTCCTCGCGCTCGATGACGAGGGCTTCCGCGCCCTGTTCGCGCGCTCTCCCATCAAGCGCATCAAGCGGGCGCGCTTCCTGCGCAACGTCTGCGTGGCCTTGGGAAACACCGGCACCGCGGACGATCTAACAGCCCTCCAGCGCGCCGCGGCGGACCCGGATCCGTTGGTTTCCGAGCACGCCGCGTGGGCGATTGCGCGCATCCGCAGCAGATTTGAAAAAATCGGCGGCGGGCCGGCGTAGGAGGCGCCGTGAAAACCAACCAGGGCCGCATCAGCCATTGATGAAATTCCTCTGCATGCTGCCACTCATGCTCCTTTCATCCACCGCATCCGCCCTGGAGGCGTGGGTCCGGCAAGGCCCGGCCAGGCCACCGCGCCGGCCACGTTTTTGGTCAATATGGATGCCGGTCCCGCGTTGCTGGAGCGGCATCTCCGGCAGATCGAACTGGCGGGCATCCCAATCCTCCCGCAAGAGGACGCCATCGTAGGCCCGGAGTGGTAATCCGCGTAATCGGCCGGATCTGCGTCCCCATCGACTTCTCCATTTGACGGTAAAACTCGGCGGAAGTCGTCGATGGCTGCTTCGAACGATCGGTCTTTATCCGTTCGAGGTAGCGTTCCGTCCTGTGGAGCTGTGATTCGTTTTGGGTCATGTGCAACGCTGGAACTATCCCCGCGCTTTGGCGATGTCCCCGCCACGGAGGTGGGGGAATTGTGAGACTGCGGGGATTGGTGCCATTTCCACGCCGTCCGAAGCAGGCGGGCGAGCCTGAAAGGCTCGAGCTCGCCTGACTGCTTCGGCGGATGATTGGAAGATGCCTAACATGGTATCCGTGATGCCGAGTTTCCGGGTTGCGCGCGGGGCGCAGCGCCGCCAGCCTTGCGGTGCCGGCCGGGCTTGCCGGCGGCAGGCGGAAATTTTTTCCAGTGAATCATGAATAATCCCGGTGATGATGCGTCGAACTTTCCGCGTGGACCAGCCGGTCCCGGCGTGACGGATGCTGCTGGGGATCCGGACGACGATTTCCGGTTGGTTGCGCGGGCCCAACAGGGGGACCTGAGCGCTTATGACGAGCTGGTCACCCGCCACCGGGGAAGAATTTTCGCCATGATCCGCAACATGATCCATCAGGAAGCCGACGCCTGGGACCTCTCGCAGGAGGTCTTCATCAAGGCATGGCAGGCGCTGCCGCGCTTCGAGGCCAAGGCGCGCTTTTCCACCTGGCTCTACCGGATCGCCCACAACGCGGTGTATGATTGGACGCGCAAGCGCAAGATCGAGAGCGTGGGCGAGCTCAACGATGAAATCTTCGAGCGTGAGCGGATCGATGCGGCGTCCTTCACCACGCCCTTCGGCGGGGATGCGCCGGACGACTCGATGGTGCAGGGCGAGCTGCGCGCGAAGATCGCCGCGGCCCTGGGGAAAATTTCACCGGAACACCGGGAAGTCGTGTTGCTCAAGGACGTGCAGGGGCTTTCCTACAAGGAGATCGCCGAGGTGATGTCCTGCGAGCTCGGCACGGTGATGAGCCGCCTTTATTACGCCCGCCAGAAACTCCAAACCCTCCTGAAAGATGAATATCAATCCCGATGAAGCCCGGCTGGCCCTGTGGCTGGAGGACGAACTGCATGGCGAGGAGCTCGCCACCTTCGAGGCGGCGCTGGCCGGCCGTGCGGAACTCTTCGCCGCCCGCGAGGAGGTGCGGCGCTGGCGCGGCATGATGGCCGCCGCCCTGCCGCCGTCCGTGGAGCCGCCGTATCCGGATTTTTTCAACAGCCGCATCGCCAAGGCCATCCGCGAGCTGGATGCCGCGCCGCTGCCCGAGCCCAATGCGGCGGGCGGGTTTTCCTGGCGGGCATGGTTCATGCCGGTGGCCGCCTGCGCGGGCATGGCCATCACCTTCTGGCTGGGCGGCCTGAAATCCGGCCGGGTACCGGAGATCGATGTGACCGGCGCGCCGCGGGCGATTCCGGTGGAGCCGATTCTTTACACGCCGGAAAACGGTGTGAGCGCCGAGTGGATCGCCAGTTCCAAGGCCGCGGCCAGCGTGATCGTGCTGAGCGGCGTGGAGGCCATCCCGGATGCGACGGATTTCTCGGAAACCGTTTACCTCAAGCAACAGCGCGCGATTGATTCCACCGCCGGCCTGAATCCCGAACCGTTTTCCAACGAATGATCAACCGCCGCACATGGCTGATGGCTTGTCTGGCATCCGTGATCCCGGGCGTGGCCCGCGCGGTGGAGGATCCCGGCAAGGCGCAGCTTTGCATGGTGGGCGTGACGGTGTATTACGCCACCGATGGCGACCCGAAAGCGGCCGGGCCCAAGGCGCTGCCGGTGGACAAGGAAACCGCCGCCCGCCTGCGCCGCGAGGAACGGCTGCGCTTCAAGCACTACCGGCTGTTGGGCAGGGACACCCAGCCGCTGCTGCGCAGCTATGAAAGCTGGGCCGAGCCGCTCAAGCCATCCGATGAGCTCATGGTGCGCTTCGAGGCGCAGGGCCGGCCTACCGAAGACGGCGTGCTGCTCGATCTGGAGCTGTGGCTGGCGCGCAAGAAAATCGTCAAGGCGGACGCGCGGCTGGAAGGCACGCGCCCGTTGTTCGTGCTCGGGCCCGAGTGGCGCGGCGGGCATCTCATCATCGCGGTGGAGCTTGTGCCCGGCGAAAAACCCGCTAAATGAACGCGCCATGATGAAGAGCTTGCTTGGCATGGCGATGGCCATGGTCTGCGCGGTGCATGCCGCGGGCCTGGATTTCCCCGAAACACTCAAGGAGATCCACGCACCGGCGGATGCCAAACAGGTCAGCGCGGATTTCGTGTTCACCAATCATTCGGACAAAGCGGTGCGGGTGGTGAAGTTCGACTCCGCCTGCTCGTGCATGGCGGTGAAAATCAAGGACGGCAAGCTCCTCTACGCGCCCGGCGAATCCGGCCTGTTGCGCGCGGATTTCGACATGGGCAACTTTTCCGGCACCGTGGACAAGGTGGTGGCGCTGTGGCTGGATGATGATCCGGAGGACAAGCCCTCCGTCACGCTCACCGTGCGCGTCCACATCCCGGTGCTCGTCTCGCTGGAGCCCAAGACCCTGAGCTGGGATCTCAACGGTTCCGCCGAGCCCCGGACGGTTTCCATCACCATGAACGACGCGGCTCCGATCCGTGTGAAGGCCGTCACTTCCTCCTCGCCGGCATTCAAGCTGGAGTTGAAAACCATCGAGGAAGGAAAGCGCTACGATCTGGTCGTCACGCCCACCGAGATCGGATCGCCGGGCCTCGGCATCCTGCGCATCGAAACGGACAGTGCGCTTGAACGGCACCGCCTGCAGCAGGCCTTTGCCGTCGTCCGCAAGCCGCTCACAGCCGCCAAGCCATGAATGCGGCCGGACAATTGGCGCTCATCTCCGCCATCGCCCTGGCCGCGGCAGGCGGCACCTGGCTGGTCAAGGGGCCTCCGGTCCGCGTGATGTCCTGCGATCCCGCCACGCTGAAACCCGACGAAGTCTGCCTCCAACAGATTCCCGCTGACGCGGAGGTGCTGTGGGTGGATGCCCGTTCGCGGGCCGAGTGGATGAACAACGGCCTGCCGGGCTCCGTGCTGTGGAATCTCGATCCCGCCGAGGACATGCAGGCATTCGAGGCCGAAGTGGCTGTTAGAGTGGCCGCGGTGGCGCGGGTGGTCGTCTACTGCGGCGATGAAAACTGCGGCGTGAGTCGGCAAATCGCGGAGCGCATCCGGGCGCTCGGGCTGGGCGCGGAGGTTTCCGTGTTGCACGGCGGTTGGCGCGCCTTGAGCGAGGCCGGCCGCGTCAGGAATTCCAGTCCAGGTCCTTGATGGCGATCGCCTCCAGGAAGGGATGCTCCGGGTTGTCTTCGGTGTTCCAGCGCAGCATCACGGTGCAGGCCTTGGCGCTGCCATAGCTGAGGCTGTAATTTCCATCCTCCAGCATCTCGCTGATCTTGGACTGCCTGCCGAAATAGGCGCGGGCGATCTCCTTGGTGTTGTCAGCCGAGAGCAGCTTGAGGGTGAGTTTTTTCTCGCGCTCGGGAATGTTCGGGTCCGTGCAGGACGCCACTGCGTAAACGACCACCTGGAACACGCCGCCCTTGTCGCTGGGGGTGGCGGCATAGGCCGCGAGGCGGCCGCCGTAGGTGTCCAGGAACGGATCCGCCACCACGCGCGGCGGGCTGCTGCCGCGCGTGCGGACCAGCAGCGTGTAGGTCTGCTCCGGCCGGTCCGCGGCGTCGAATTCGACGGTGTAGTAAAAATCGACCACCCGCTCGATGGGGTTGGTCTCGCGTTGTTCCGGCACCATTTTGCGCACCGGCGGCAGGGCGGAGGCGAGGCAGCTGGCGGCGAGATCTTCCGGGCTGGTCTTGGTCTCGATGATGGGCAGCCGTTCGGCCAGCGTCTTGGCTGTTAGAAATTTCTCCAGCGTGGCCTCCGCTTCCTTCCATGGCGAGACGGGCTCGAGCCCGTCCGGCAGTGGTGGGGCCTGCTCTTCCTCCGCGGCGGGCGCGGGGGGGCTTTTCAGGCCGGCAGCCGGTGGCGCATGCTGCGGGGCCTCGACAGGCGGTTGTTTTTTCAAAATGGTTAGAATCCCGTAAATCAGCGCGCCCGAGGCTAACAGAAACAGGCCCAGCATCAGCAAGCGCGCCAGGTTGCGAAACCAGCGCGGCGTGCCGGTGCTCACCCTGCGGCGGCCACCGCCAGGCACCGGCTCCGGCATGGGGCGGGCAGGCACTTCCGCCTGCACCTCACGGGTCGGCAACTGGCGCGGCGCTGGCTTGACCGGTGCCGGCGGAGCAGCTGGCGCGGGTTCAACCGGCGGTGCATGCGGAGCAGGTTCAACCGGCGGTGGTGGAGGTGCGGGCTGAAGCGGAGGCGGCGATCCGAAGCTTGGCGGAGGGGCCTGAATCTGGCTGCCGCATGAAGGGCAGGGGCCGACGACGCCCGCCAGCTCGCGGGGCACGGTCAGTTTCACGCCGCATGCCTGGCAGAAGAAGGTGATCGGTTCGCTCGCCATGGGTTGGGCAAACGCTATGGACATCCGGCCAGCCCGTCAATCAGGCAGAAGCATCCGCCGCCGCGATCTAACGGTCCAGCAGCGCGAACTTCAGCTCGGCCTCGGAGACCACCTCGCCATTGACGAGGCAGCGGCAGCGCGTCTGGCCGATGGAGCCGCGCATCTTGATGATCTCCGTTTCGATGAAGAGGGTGTCGCCAGGCAGCACGGGCTTGCGCCACTTGACGTTGTCCGCACTCATGAAATAGCCGATTTTCCCGGTGTTTTCCGGCTTGCGCAGCATCAGCACGGAGGAAACCTGGGCCATCGCCTCAAGCTGCAGCACGCCCGGCATGATCGGGTGGCCGGGGAAGTGACCGGGGAAGAACGGCTCGTTGATGGTGACGTTCTTGACGCCCGTGCACTTGCTCTCGCCGACCATGTCCACAATCCGGTCCACCATCAGGAACGGGTAGCGGTGCGGCAGGATGCGCAGCACCTCGTTGATGTCGAGCACGCTCTCGCCCACCGGCAGGATGATCTCCGCGGGGACCATCGAGCGCATCCGCAGGTATTCCGCCTTGAGCTTGGCGGCCATCTTGGTGTTCGGGCCGTGGCCGGGCTTCACCGCGATGACGTGGCCGAGGATGCGCACGCCGGAGAGCATCAGGTCGCCGATGATGTCGAGCGCCTTGTGGCGTGCGAACTCGTTGGTGAAGCGCATCGGCTCCTTGGACATGATTTCATTGCCGCGGATGACCACCGCGCTTTCGAGAGAACCGCCCTTGATGAGGCCCTTTTCCAGCAGCGGTTTCACATCCTCGTAATAAACGAAGGTGCGCGCGGCGCAGATTTCCTTCTCGTAGGTCTCCGGCGTGATCTCGCTGGAGAAATACTGGGTGAAACGCCCTTCCGGGCCGACATTGGTGACGGAGACCTTGAAGGTCTTGCACGGGACGATGGTGATGATGGTGCCGTCCGGGGTTTCCTGATGGATCGGCTCGCGGATCTCCCACACCCGGCGCGGCGCGGACTGGGCCACAATGCCCACTTTTTTAATCATTTCCACAAAAGGCCGGGCGGAGCCGTCGCCGATCGGCGGCTCGTTGGCATCCATCTCGATGAGCGCATTGTCCACGCCCATGCCGGTGAGGGCGGAAATGACGTGCTCGACGGTGTGCACCTTCACCGAGCCCTCCGCCAGCGTGGTGGCACGCTCGACGGTCTGCACCTTGTCCACATCCACATTGATGAACGGCTGGTCCGGCAGGTCGATGCGGCGGAACTTGAATCCGTGCCCCTCCGCCGCGGGTTTGAGGGTGAGGGTGACCTTTTCCCCGGTGTGCAGGGAGGTGCCTTCGAGAGTGGCGGGACTGGCAAGTGTGTGCTGAACGGCGGCGGACATGGGCCACAGACTTGTTACCCGGCGGCCGGGGATCAAGCCGGAATGCTCCCGCGGCATCTCGCTGGGTTGGGCTGCACTGGCGGTTTTTGCAAAATTCGGGTTTCCGCAGCGGGCCGTGGGAATTATCAGCCGTCCATGCGTCTGCAGTTGCCTGAGCGTGAGATCGTGTTTCCCCGGCGTCCGCTGGTGATGGGCATCGTCAACGTGAACGACGATTCGTTTTCCGGCGATGGCACGCTGGATTTCGCCACGGCGGTGGAAATGGCGCGCTCGCAAGTGCAAGCCGGGGCGGACGTGATCGACGTGGGCGCCGAAAGCGCGCGGACGAACCGGCAGGCCGTGCCGGTGGCGGAGGAAATCCGGCGGTTCCGTGGGTTCGTGGAGCGCTGGGACGAGGTGTGGCAGGCGGTGGAACCGCGGGACGCGGCCCAGGTCTGGCCGCCCGTGCTCTCGGCAAACACCTGGCGGCCGGAGGTGGTGGCGGGTGTTCTGGAAAGCGGCCGGGTGGAACTGCTCAATGACATGGGCGCCCTGCCGGATGACCGCAATGCCAGGCTCTGCGCCGATCATGGCACCGCGCTGCTCGTGATGCACAGCGTGGGGGAGCCCAAGATCCCGCACGTCCACCAGCAGTGGGCCGATGTGATGGGTGAAATGGAGCGCTTTTTCACCGGAAAAATGGCGCTGGCCGCCGCGGCGGGATTGCCCGTGGACGCGCTGGTGCTGGATCCCGGCATCGATTTCGCGAAGCAGCGCGATGACAACCTCACCGTCTATCGCGAGCTTGGCCGCCTGCGGAGTTTCGCCAGGCCGGTGCTGGTCCCGGTCTCGCGCAAAACCGTCATCGGCGAGGTGCTCGGCCTGCCGGACCCGCGCGACCGCGATGCCGGCACCATTGCCTGCATCGCCACGGCGATGGCCCGCGGCGCGGAAATCTTCCGGGTGCACCAAGTGGACGCCGCCTGGCAGGCGGTGAAGGCACTCCACGGGTTGGCTTGATTGGCGCCTCGGCTTTTGACATCGGCCGGCTTGTCGCTACCTTCCGCGCCGTTCCAACCACATCACTTGCACATGAACGAATCGACCCCTGAAAAACATGTCTTCCAAGCCGAGATCCAGCAACTGCTCGATCTGGTGGTCCACTCCCTCTACACCGACAAGGAGATCTTCCTGCGCGAGCTGGTTTCCAATGCCTCGGATGCCATGGAAAAACTCCGCCACGTGGAGGCCACCGAGAAAAACATCCACCAGCCGACGCTGCCGCTGGAAATCCACATCACCACCGACGAGGAGGCCAAGACCCTCACCATCGCCGATCACGGCATCGGCATGTCGCATGACGAGCTGGTGAAAAACCTCGGCACCATCGCCCACTCCGGCACCAAGGCCTTCCTCAAGGCCGTCAAGGAAAGCGGCGGCTCGCCCGGCAGCATGATCGGCCAGTTCGGCGTCGGCTTCTATTCCGCCTTCATGGTGGCGGACAAGGTGAGCGTCTATTCCCGCTCGTGGCATGCCGACTCGCCGGAACTCGTCTGGACCAGCGACGGCAAGAGCGGCTACGAAATCACCGACGCCAGCGGTCTCGAACGAGGTTCGAAACTCGTCCTCCACCTCAAGGAGGACTGCGCCGAATACGCCACCGAAAGCCGCGTCAAGCATCTCATCGAGACCTACAGCAACTTCGTCGGCTTTCCGATCCTGCTCAATGGCAAGCGGATCAACGAAGTGGAGGCGCTGTGGCTCAAGAACAAGTCCGAGATCAGCGACGAGCAATACAAGGCGTTCTATCAATTCGCCTGCAAGGCCTGGGACGATCCCGCCTACCGGCTGCACTTCAGCGCGGACGCGCCGCTGGCCATCAACGCGCTGGTGTTCGCCCCGTCGGAAAACCCGGAGCGCATGGGCTTCGGCAAGGCCGAGTCCGCCGTGGCGTTGTATTGCAAGAAGGTGCTCATCGATCCCTCGCCGCAAGGACTGCTGCCGGACTGGATGCGCTTCATGAAGGGCGTGGTGGACAGCGCGGACATCCCGCTCAACATCTCCCGCGAGACGATGCAGGACAGCGCGCTCATCCGCAAGCTGGGCAGCGTCATCAGCAAGCGTGTGATCAAGATGTTCGAGAAGGAGGCCGAGTCCGATCCGGAGAAATACCGCGGATTCTATCGGAAGTTCGACCGCTTCTTCAAGGAAGGCGTCGTCACCGATTTTCCCAACCGCGAGGCGCTCGCGAAATTGCTGCGCTTCGAGTCCTCGCTCACCGATCCCGGCGCGGTCTGTGGTTTCACTGACTATGTTTCCCGCATGAAGGACGGCCAGGACACGATCTATTATCTCGTCGGAGCCGGCCGCGAGCACATCGAGAGCAGCCCCTACATCGAAGCCTTCAAGGCACGCGGGCTGGAAGTCATCTATTTCACCGACGCAGTGGATGAATACGTGGTGGAATCGCTCGGCACCTTCGATGGCAAGAAGCTCGTTTCCATCCGCCACGGCGGCGTCGAGCTCGAGGATCACGCGGCTGAGGGTGAATCGCTCGGCCCGGAACAAACCACCGCGCTCTGCGAGTTCCTCAAGTCCGAGCTCGGCGACCGCGTCACCAATGTTTCCAGTGGCAAGCGCCTGGTGGACCATCCGGTCATCGCGCTGGTTCCGGCCGATGGCATGAGCCCGCAGATGCGCCAGATGATGAAGGCAATGGACGAGAACTTCAAAGACGAGGTGAAGGTGGAGCTGGAAATCAACCCGCGCCATCCGCTTGTTAGAAAACTCGCCGCAGCCAGCGAGGCCAATCCCGAGCTCGCGAAACTCGTTTCCCGCCAGCTTCTCGACAACGCCCTGATCTCCGCCGGCCTGCTCGAAGACGCCCGCGACACCATCAACCGCATGAACACGCTGATGGAAAAAGCGATGGGCTGACACCCGCCCGCCAACCCGCAAAAACCCATGTCCCCAACGTCTCCTGGCCGCCCGGCCACACGCCGCGGCTTCAGGCGTTGCTCCTCTGCCGCTCCTTGCGGCGGCTAGCTCGCGGCGCGTGCCGGGGAAATCACGGATGCAGCCCGGAAGCCGGCGTTGGAGCTTGAATGGATTCGCCTGCGGCTGATGGTGCGGCTCGCCACATCCGGCACCGGGCTCACCCCATACGAGGAGTGGGCGCTGGGTGATGAGGATTTCTCGCCGGGCGATCCGGATTCGGATGCCGACTCCGACGGCGTGGCAAACCTGATGGAATTTGTCCTCGATGGCAACCCGGTGCGAGGCGACAGCCATGCGGTTCTGCCGCACATGGAATTGGGGGTCGGGGTGATGGTCCTGCGTTTCAGCCGCTCGCATGCCTCGCTTGGCCAGCCGGTTTCGTTGAAAATCCAAATCAGCGGCAATCTGGACTCGTGGGACCCGGCCATGGATGTGCCGATCGGCGCCAAGAGGAAGTTCGTCCGCCTCGCGGCTTCATTGCCCTGAGCCGCCCGTGAACATCCGCGAAAGTCAAAATTTCCCTTGCCTTTGAACCGATCCCCCACCAATTATCCCGCCCCGCGCCGCAAGGCGCATGGTTCCAACCGCGGGATGGAGCAGCCAGGTAGCTCGTCAGGCTCATAACCTGAAGGTCGTAGGTTCAAATCCTACTCCCGCAACCACTCTCAAAGCCTTAAGCCGCAATGGTTTAAGGCTTTTTGATTTCTCGGGGTTATGTTCTCCGTAGACACAAACCGCAGACACTTCGCTGCATTCTTGTGAACAGTTGGTCCGTTGATTGGTAAGGCGCCCACCCGCCTCGAAGCCAGCGGCGATGCGCTCGGCCTCACGCTTGGATGAAGATCCGGTGTTCTTGCTGACGCGTTTGCCATCACCGGCTAATAGATGACCGGGCTCTCCGCCATGAAAACAACAGTGCGCCCAGTGCAAGGAGCGTCGCCGCCGTTGGCTCCGGGATGGGATTCAGCGCCATGGCGGTGGTGTCGCGGTGCGGGCCGGTGCTCACAAACGTGGTCGCGCCGTTCGACAGATTGACTGTGTAAAAATCGCGATGATAAAAGCTCATCGCATAGAGGTTGCCGGTGGTGCCGTCGAAATCAATGTCAGCGATGTAGCTGAAAGCGTCGGAAATCGGCATCGCGCCGATCGCAACCGCAGAGGTGGTGGAGAATGGAACCTTGAGCAACTGGTCGGTGTTCAATCCCGTGTTCGCGCTGAGGTAGATGTCGCCGCTGGACGCGTCATGAGCGACGCCGGTTACGGTCGCTGCACCCAACCCGGTGATGGTGGCGGAATAGGTCACCGCGTTAAGTCCGAGATTAAAGAAAAACAGGGAATTGTTGAAGTTGCTGAAGCCCCAAAGTCCGTTGTTGGCCCAATCGAGGTCCGCGATCTGGGTGAATCCGGACGGGCCGACGGGTATGGGCGCGCCAGTGATGTTCCAGAGGACTCCGCTGGAATCAGCGCTGTAGAGCGTGAGCGACGAGCTTATCGCCAGGCTGTCCGACTGAAACGGCGCATTCCCGTAAAAGAGCTCGTTGTTGTTGGCCGCATTCACCCGGTAGATCGAGGTGTTGTAATTCAATTCATACGCGATCGTCGCCGAGAAGCCGGATGACGCCAGAGCCAGAAAGCCAAAGATGGCAAGGACCGGGCGCATCAAATCACCCGAACCAGACTTTGCATCACTGCCTGAAGATGGAGTTTTCATAGGGACGCTAACCTGAATCTCTTGAATACATCAGGTCAAGGAGATACCCCGCCTCCCACGGCGTGCAGATTAAACAGAGAGCAAGCGGCATATCGGCCAGGGTGCGCGACCATAGGGCGGTTGAGTTGCGATGCATGACTTTCATGGGGTGTGGAGAACGGGTAGGAGGGCGAAGTCCGGACGCTGGATGGTGCGGAAATGCAGGCGGCTCTGGCGGCAGCGGGCTGGGGCATGGCTGCTTGATTTACAGTTCCATCAAGAGAAATTTGTGGTGTTTGACTCAATCGGTGGCTATGGTTTCGGGCGTGCGACTACTACTCCTTATAGCAATGTTCTGTGCCGGCTGCTCCCGGAATTCCGATGCGCCTGGCAACGATGAATCAAAGCCGGATGCGGCCATCCCCAGGCTGGAAAAAGCCATGCCAAAGGATTCCGCCACTTCCATCGAGGCGCTGCGTGCGGCAGCAGAGAGCGGTGGGGCTGAAGCGCAGCGGGAACTCGCCGTGCGGCTGCTCTTTGGCAAGGACGGCATCCCCGCCGATCCAGCGGAAGCGGTGATCTGGGCGCGGAAGGCCGCAAACAACGGTGACGAGACCGCCATGCTGTGGACCGGCCGGGCGACCCTCAACGAACCGGCTGGCCGGATCGAGGCTGGCGCATGGTTTCTCATCGCCAAAGACGGCACCAACGCCGCAGTTAGGCAGGATGCCGCAGGGGAACTCGACGCGCTCGGGCTCTCGAACGACGAACTTGCGCGGGCTGCCGAACGCGCGGCGGAGATGAAACAACAGATTCGCCTCAATTTAAAATAGCACGGGATCCCGAA
>Ga0105090_10000014_pt1 | contig 67720 bp, 66 predicted proteins | sample PPLLak3March2015_FD_79110 | JGI IMG/M metagenome (GOLD analysis project Ga0105090, IMG submission 79110) | Freshwater sediment microbial communities from Prairie Pothole Lake near Jamestown, North Dakota, USA - PPLs Lake P7 Core (1) Depth... | ecosystem: Environmental > Aquatic > Freshwater >...
AATCTCGTCCACGACGGCACGATCGGCCGGCGTCAACTGCAGCTCGGTCTGGCGCATCGGTACACCTTCGTAAGCCTGTCGGCAGTACGCGTAGTGTATTCATGTTCCGTTACTTACGTGTCAAGGTACTAGGGGCCCCTGAACCTGCGGCACGGCCCGGGCGTCAGCGGCAGTCCAGCAGGAACTGCGCGAAGAAGGCCGCGAGCTCGTCGTGCGCGTGCAGCGGCAGCACATGGGCCACGTACTGGTCGGGGCGCACGATGACCAGCGCGCCTTGCTGGCGGTCGATGTGGCGCAGGTCGAAGATGTCCGCTCCATTCTTCAGGTCGGGTGAGAAGGCCTTCTCGTAGTCGACCAGACCGAAGCGGCCCTTGCGCGGCAGCAGCGCTGCCGGCAGCTCGCCGACCTTCAGCTCGCGGTGGCCCTGCTGGAACACCGCGCGCACGTCGATAACGCTGTCGATGTCCGCGCCCTTCGGCGTGAAGCGCCGCACCGGCGAGTTTGGCGACCGCGCCAGGAACTCCATCAGCGCATGCAGTTGCAGGCCGCTGGCATCGGCGAAGGCGTAAAGCCGCCAGGCGCCATCGGCCCGCGCGACATGGCCCAGCTGCAGCGGCTTGGCATCGGCCACGCGCACCACCGGTGCCGAATGCAAGCGCATGCCGATGCTGAAGCCGCGCGCCAGCGCCTGGTGGGTGTCCGGGCCGGTCAGCACCGTGTTGGGCGTGTAGTGCGTGGCCACGCCGGCGGTGTAGCGGCCCGACTTGACGAAGTAGGCCTGCAGCTCGGCTGGGTCGACGCCACCAAGCTCCGGGTGCTGCGGGTCCCGCGGCGGCGAAGCCATGATGTTCGACCATTCCTTGTCGAAGTCGATCAGCCCCTGGGCGATGGCCTTGCGCTCGGCCGAATAGGTGCGCAGCAGCTCGGGCCGGCAACGGCCCTGCAGCACCGCGGCCAGTTTCCAGCCGAGATTGAAGCTGTCCTGCATCGACACGTTCATGCCCTGTCCCGCCTTGGCGCTGTGCGTGTGGCAGGCATCGCCGGCGATGAACACGCGCGGCAGCCGGGTGGCGGCCTGCTCCGCCGGCACGTCGTCGAAACGGTCGGTGACGCGCTGGCCCACCGGGTACACCGCAAACCAGGCCACGCTCTTCACGTCCAGCGTGTACGGGCGCAGCACGCGCTGCGCGATGGCGATGACCTGCTGCTGCGAATACTTGTCGCGGAAGGTGTCGCGCTCGCTCGGGTCGATCTCGCCCAGGTCGACATACAGCCGCACCATGTAGCCGCCCTCGCGCGGGATGAGCAGGATGTTGCCCTCGTCGGCCGACTGGATCGCGGCCTTGAGCCGGATGTCCGGAAAGTCGGTGACGGCCAGCATGTCCACCACGCCCCAGGCGTGGTTGGCGAAGTCGCCGCGCGGCACCGCGCCGATGGCCTCGCGCACGCGGCTGCGCGCGCCGTCGCAGCCGACCACGTAGCGGGCGCGTAGCGTCTTCTCCGCGCCGCTGGCCGCATCGCGCAGCGTGACCACCACCGGGTGCCCGCCTTCGGCTTCGACGCGCAGCGCCACGAATTCCAGGCCGTAGTCGGGCTCCAGCCGCGTCGGCGACTGGCGCATGTAGTCCAGCAGGTACTGCTGCAGCCGGGCCTGGTTGACGATGACATGCGGCATCTCCGACAGGCCGTCTTCGACGTCCTGCACGCGGCCGGTGCGCACGATGCGAGCGCGGTCGTCCGGTGCCGGACGCCAGAACACCGTCTCGTTGACCCAGTAGGCCTCGCGCACCAGCTTCTGGCTCAGGCCGAAGGCCTCGAACATTTCCACCGTGCGGCAGGCCACGCCGTCGGCCTGGCCCAGCTGCAGCGGGCCGTCGCGGCGCTCGACCAACCGCGTGCTGATGCCGGGAAAGGTGGAAAGCTGCGCGGCCAGCACGGCACCGGCCGGGCCGCTGCCGACGACCAGCACGTCGACCACCTCGGGCAGGCCCGCCGATCGCTGCTCGACGCCGGGCGCGGCCGCGTGCAGGTCGGGGTCGCCGGGCGCATAACCATTCAGATGGAACTGCATGGGATCTCCTTGCTTGTCAGCGTGCCATTCGGGCCTTGGGGTTGCGCGGATCATGGCCTTGGCGACCATCCGCCACAGTCCGTACGATGACAATTCAACTGCGGGTTTACACCAGGAAAGTGCAGACATGGTCCGGGCATTGCGAAAGCGATCGGCATCGCGCAGTGTCGATGCGCTGCTTGCCGATTCATCCTGGTATGTGCAGGTCGGCGAAGGCGCACGGCGCCAAGTGCGTGCCGACATCGTCGAGCGCAGCATCGCCGCCGGCGATGCGCTCGGCCACCAGGACGAAGCGCAGCATCATTGGTACGGCGTGCTCGAAGGCCTGCTCAAGTGGTCGGTCAACGCGCGCGACGGCCGCACGGTGACGCTCGGCGGCCAATCGGCGGGCAGCTGGTTCGGCGAAGGCACGTTGCTGCGCGGGCAGCCGCGGCATGCCGACCTGGTGGCGTTACGCCACAGCCGCGTGGCCATGCTGCCCTTCGAGACTTTCGACTGGCTGCGCCGCAGCGAGGGCGCGTTCAACGAATTCCTGCTGCAGCAGATCAACGAGCGGCTGCACTGGTTCATGGGCAGTCTGGCCGCGCACCGCCTGCTGGACACCGACCGGCTGGTGGCGCGCGCGCTGGTCGGCCTGGTGCACCCGCTGCTCAACCCGCGCGGCGAGCGCCACCTGGCCATCTCCCAAGAAGAGCTGGCCCACCTGGCCAGCGTATCGCGGCAGCGCTGCAACCGCAGCCTGATGGCGATGAAGCAGCAAGGGCTGGTGCAGCTGGAATACGGCGGCATCATCGTCGTCGACCTGGACGCGCTGAAGCGCAGTGCGGGGTGAGTGCCAAGCTGTCCCGCTGCAGCCGATGGCGACGGGGCTGACTGGCACGCACCATCGCCATCGAGATGCCGGACTAGCCAGGACTTCAGGCCAGTTCTGCGCAACGAGTCCTGGGCCTATGCTTGCGATCTCGCTTCAGGAACGACCATGACGCAGCCGACGCTGACTCCGCCTTCACTGGACCAGGCCCTGGCCGCCGCCATCGAACGCTACCGCGAACGCTGCCCGGCCAGCGCACGCCAGTTCGAGCAGGCCACCGAGGTGCTGCCCGGCGGCAACACGCGCAGCGTGCTGTTCCAGGCGCCCTTTCCGCCGGCGATGGTGCGGGGCGTTGGCTGCTGGCTGTGGGATGCCGACGGCCACAAGCTGCTCGACGCGCTGGGCGAGTTCACCGCCGGCCTTTACGGCCACTCGGCCGCACCGATCCGCCAGGCTATCGTGGCGGCGCTGGACGGCGGCATCAGCCTGTCGTCGCACACGCATCGCGAGGTGGAGCTGGCGCGCGAGCTGGTAGGCCGCTTCCCGTCGATGCAGCTCCTGCGCTTCACCAACAGCGGCACCGAAGCCAACCTGCTGGCGCTGGCCACGGCCGTGGCCCACACCGGGCGGCGCAAGGTGCTGGTCTTCGACGGCGCCTACCACGGCGGCGTTCTGTCCTTCGGCGGCGCGGCCGGTTCGGTGAACGTGCCGCACGACTGGCTGCGGGCGCCCTACAACGACCTGGGCGCCGTGGCCGAGCATGTGCGGCGCGACGGCGCGCAGATCGCCGCGATACTGGTCGAGCCGATGCTCGGCTCGGGCGGCTGCATTCCGGGCACGCCGCAGTTCCTTCAAGGCCTGCGCCGCCTGGCCGACGAGTGCGGCGCGCTGCTGGTCTTCGACGAGGTGATGACCTCGCGCCTGGCCCTCGGCGGCCGCCAGTCGCAGCTCGGCTTGGTGCCCGACCTGACGACGCTGGGCAAGTACTTTGGCGGCGGCCTGTCCTTCGGCGCCTTCGGCGGCCGGCGCGAGCTGATGCAGCGCTTCGACCCGCGCCGCGCCGATGCGCTGGGCCATGCGGGCACCTTCAACAACAACGTGTTGAGCATGGCCGCCGGACTGGCCGGGTTGCGCGAGCTGTGGACGCCGGCGGAGGTGGAAACGCTCAACCGCCGCGGCGAGCGGCTGCGCGAGCGCTGCAATGCGCTGTTCCGCGACCGCGGCCTGGCACTGCAATGCACGGGACTGGGCTCGCTGATGACGCTGCATGCCACCGACCGGCCGCTGCACGGCTATGCCGACCTGGCCGGCACCGACCCGCGCATCAAGGACCTGATCTACTTCGGCTTGTTGGAGCGCGGCGTGTTCATAGCGCGACGCGGCTTCATCGCGCTGTCGCTGCCCTTCGGCGATGCCGAGGTGGAGCAGCTGCTGGCGGCGTTGGACGAGGTGCTGGCAAGCTATGCCGACGTGCTGCCCACCTCGGCTCGCAGCTGATCCAGGTACGCGCCGCCGAGGCGCGGCGCGTGCTGCAGGCCGAGCGAGCGCATCCAGCCGTCGGCGATGGCACGGCCTTCGTCGTCGGACTGGCCCTCCCGCAGCACCACCTCCAGTTCGACGAAGTCGCCCAGTCCTTCCACCCGGTCCAGGTGCAGCCGCGTGGGCCCCAGGCGCAGCAATAGCCGGCGCTTGCGCACGCGGCCGAGCACGCCGCAGCCGCGCGCCAGCGTCTCGCGCAGCGCCGCCGCGTCCGCCACCGGCACGCGCACATAGTCCGAGGGGCGGGCCTCGGGACCATCGGCGCGGTGGTAGTGGATCAGTTCGGCGCTGCCGTCGGCAAATTCGCGCAGCTTGAGCCGGCCCATGGCCACGGCGAAGAAGGTATCGTCCTGATCGATTGTCTCGGGCTCGCCATCGGCCAGTGCGCGGGCTTGCGCCAGCAGCGCCTCGACCGAAGCGATGCGGGCCTTGATCTCGATGTTGCGGGGCATGGCTTGGTTTGGGTACGGCCTTGACGCGGCTCAAGTGGCCAAGGAGCGGCAAGCCTAGCATCGGCGGAAACAATGTCCGAGGTGGGCGCCGGCCTGCCACGGCCACTTGCGAGGAGATACCCCATGGTCGCGCGCACGCTGCTGCCCGGTGAACTGGCCACGCGCTGCGACGCAGCGGCACTGCAGTTCGACGCCGATGCCGGCGCCGCGCTGCCCGACATCGTCGGCCAGGACCGGGCGCGCGCCGCGGTCGAGTTCGGTATCGCCATGCGCCATGCCGGCTACCACCTCTATGTGATGGGGCCGCCCGGCTCCGGCAAGCGCAGCCTGGTGCGCCGCGCCATCGACGCGCATGTGGCGGCCGACGGCATCCACCGTTCGGACTGGGTGTATGTCAACAACTTCGAGACACCGCACCGGCCGATCGCGCTGCGGCTGGCCGCCGGACGCGGCGCGCAGCTGCGTGCCGACATGCGCGCGCTGGTGCAGGAATTGCGCAGCACCATCCCCGCGGCCTTCGAGTCGGAGGAATACGCGGCCGAGCTCGAGCGGCTGAACACCGATTTCAAGGAGCGCGCCGAGCGCGCGCTGCTCGAAGTGAGTGCCGAAGCGCAGCGCCAGGGGCTGGTGATGATCCGCACGCCGGTAGGCTTCACCTTTGCGCCGCGCAAGGGCGACGAGGTCATGTCGCCACAGGAGTTCGAGGCGCTGCCGGAGGCAGAGCGGGAGCGCCTGCAAAAGGCGGTGCAGGAACTGCAGGACAAGCTGGTGCATGTGCTGCGCGAATCGATGCGGCTGCGCAAGGAGCATGCCGACCGCTTGCGCAGCCTGAACCGCTCGACCACGCAGCTGGCGGTGGACCATGCCGTCGACGAGACCAAGGCACGTTATGCCGAGCTGGCCGAGGTGGCCACCTACCTGGAGGCGGTGCGCGCCGCGGTCATCGACAATGCCGACGCCTTCCGCACGCGCGAGGAAGGCGATGGCAATGCCGCCGCCGCGCAAGCCGAGGAGTTGGGCCGCTACGAGGTCAATCTGCTGGTCGATGCCGGCGGCAGTGACGGCGCGCCGATCGTCGATGCCGACCTGCCGTCGCACCAGAACCTGGTCGGCCGCGTCGACCATGTGGCTCATTTCGGCATGCTTGTCACCGACTTCCGCCACGTCAAGGCCGGGCTGCTGCACCGCGCCAATGGCGGCTACCTGCTGGTCGATGCTGTGAAGCTGCTGACGCAACCCTTTGCCTGGAGCGCGTTGAAGCGTGCGCTGCTAGCGCACGAGATCCGCATCGAGTCGATGGCCGAGATGTTCAGCATGGTCTCGACCATCCAGCTCGAGCCGCAGCCGATCCCGCTGGAGCTGAAGGTGGTGCTGGTTGGCGAACGCAGCATCTGCCAGGCGCTGCAGGCCTGGGACCCGGAGTTCGACAAGTTGTTCCGTGTGGTCGCCGACCTGGGAGACAACCTGCCGCGCGAGGCCGGCACGCAGCAGGCGCTGGCACGTACGCTGGCCGCGCAACTGCGCAACGCGGCACTGCTGCCGCCGACGGCCGATGCGCTGGCCCGGCTGATCGATCATGGCGCGCGCTGCAGCGGCGATGCCACGCGCATCAGCGCCAGCATCCGGCGGCTGCTCGACGTGGCGCACGAAGCCGACCACCTGGCGCGCTCGGCCCGGCGCGCGCAGCTGGAGGCGGCGGACATCGCCGCGGCCATTGCGGCACGGCGCGAGCGTGCCGGCCGCGTCGACGAACGGGTGCGCCAGGCGATGCTGCGCGACATCCTGTCCATCGCCACGCAGGACGCTGCCATCGGCCAGATCAACGCCCTGGCGGCCTACGAGGTGGGCGGCGAGACCTTCGGTGCGCCCTCGCGCATCACCGCGACCACGCGGCTGGGCGACGGCCAGGTGGTCGACATCCAGCGCGAGACGCGCATGGGTGGGCCGGTACATGCCAAGGGGGTGCTGATCCTGTCGTCCTTCCTGGCGGCGCGCTATTCGCGCTTCCAGCCGCACGCCATCATCGCCAGCCTGGTGTTCGAGCAGACCTACGGGCTGGTCGAAGGCGACAGCGCATCGCTGGCCGAGCTGCTGGCGCTGCTGAGTTCGGTCGCCGACGTGCCGCTGCGCCAGGGCCTGGCAGTCACCGGTTCGGTCGACCAGTTCGGCAACGTGCAGGCCGTCGGCGCGGTGAACGAGAAGGTCGAAGGCTTCTTCGACCTGTGCGCCGCGCGCGGCCTGGACGGCACGCAGGGTGCGGTGCTGCCGCACAGCAACGCTGCGATGCTGATGCTGCGCGACGACGTGGTCGAGGCCGTGGCCGCGGGCCGCTTCGCGCTGCATGCGGTGAGCACCGTGGACGATGCGCTGGAACTGTTCACCGGCCTGCCCAGCGGCGATGCAGCCGTACCTGGGGAGGGCAGCGTCAACGGCCGCATCGCCCAGCGGCTGCGTGAGTATTCGTCGCTGCGCCGCGGCGAGCCGCGCTTCGGCCAGCGCGGCGCGCGGCGCTCCGGCACGCGCGGTCTGCAACGCATGGTCGAGCGGGGTGGCACGTGAGCGCGCCGGGCCGCTCCCGAGCGCTTGTCCCGCAGCGCACAGCGCGAGGGGTTGTCCGGTGAGCGCACCGCCAGTACTGGCCGTGCTGGACGACGCCGGCGCCGGTGCGGTGCTGTTGGAGATTTCGTCGACGCTGGCGCGCTCGCTGCAGCGCGAGCTGTCGGTGGTCTATGTCGAGAACACCCGCTCGCTGGTGGCTGCGGCGCTGCCCTTCACGCAGGTGCTGCACGCCGCCGGCACGCAGTGGCGAGCGTTCCAGCCGGACGACGTTGAACAGGGCTTCCGGGCGCATGCAGCGCGGCTGCGCGAGATGGCCGGGCGCATTGCCGCGCGTAATGCGATTGGCTGGTCGCTGCGAGTGATGCGCGGCAGCCTCGGTGAGACGGCCATCCACCTGAGCACCGAGGCCGACCTGCTGCTGCTGGCCAACGCCCCGGCACCGGCCGGCGCGGATTTCGGCAGGCCGACTCGGGCGCGTCGGCGACCGCGGGTGAGCGTACTCGCCACCGCGGGTGAACCTGGCGCGAATGCCCTGCAGGTGGCCGCGCAGGTCGCCCGCGCCCTGGCCGGCGACATCGAGGTCGTGCGCATCGATGCGAATTCGAAGCGCCTCGACCAACCCGGCACGCTCGCCGCACTGGCCCGAAGCGATGTGCTGATCCTGGCTCGCGCACCGCTCGACGCCGCGACTCTGGCGCGACTGCGCTGCCCGGTGCTGCTGGTAGGCTGAAGCGCGGCGGCGGTCGCAGGCTCCTAGCGCAGCCTGGCGCGCAGGTACGCTACGATGGCATCGAGCGAGGTCAGCTGCGCATAGTCGGTTTCCGGAATGTCGACCGCGAAGCGTTCATGGAACCCGACGATGACATTCAGCCAGTCCATCGAGTCCAGATCCACCTGATCGCGCAGCGGCTGGCTAGCCTGCAGTTCGTCGGGCTCGAGCTCGGGCGCCACAGCCTGGATCGCAGCGATCACGCCGCCGCGGATTTGTGCTTCGTCCATCAACTCGCTCCTTGCAGTGCTTCGGGACGCTGCAGCAGATCGCGCAGGCGCGCCAGGAACAACGCGCCGCGGTGGCCGTCGCTGACGCGGTGGTCGGCGCACAGCGTCGCAGTAAGCATCGGCATCGCAACGACGATGCCACCATCGACCCACGGCCGCGCGGCGATGCGGCCGAAGCCGACCAGCGCCACTTGCGGCGGGTAGATCACGCCGAACACCGCCTCGACGCCCTGGTCGCCCAGGTTGGTGACGGTGACCGTCGGATCCGACAGTTCCGAGCTGCGCAGCCCGCCGGCGCGGCAGCGCCGCACCAGGTCCGCCAGTTCGCGCATCAGCAACTCGAGCGGCTTGCCGGCGACGTCGTGCAACGCCGGCGCGATCAGCCCACCGGCGCGCAGCGAGATCGCAACGCCGACATGCACCGCGCTCGACGGGCGGAAGACCCCGCTTTCGAGTACACCGTTCAACTCGGGGAAGTCGCGCAGCGCCAGCGCCACGGCCTTGATCGGCAATACCGCCGGCAGCAGCCGCTCGGTGACCGGCCGCCGCGCATTCCCGTCGCGCAGCCAGTCGAGCGCGCGGCGCATCGGCACCGGCTCGGCCAGATAGTAGTGCGGGATCTCGCGCTTCGAGCGGCCCATCGCCGCGGCGATCGCCTGGCGCATCAGCGTCGGGTCGAAACCGCCACGTGCGACGCGCACCGGCGTGGCCGTTGCCGGCTGCGGCGCGCAGGCAGCGGACTCGACATCGGCGAGCGTCACCGCCCCGTCGGCGCCGGTTCCGCACAGCGCGTCGGCATCGATGCCGCGTTCGGCCGCGCGCCTTCGTGCCGCCGGGCTGACCTTGGCCCGCGGCACCGCGCCGGCGACTACCGTCGCCGCGGGTCCGGCTGCGGCCGGCGGCTCTGCCGGCGCGGCGACCGGCACGGCCTGGGCCACCGAGGGCCGGGCCACGCGCGGCTCGCCTGCGGCGCGGACCTGCGCGAGCACGGCGCCCACCGACAACTCCTTCCCGAGCGGCGCAAGGTCATCGATGACGCCGTCGAGGAAGCACTCGACGTCGATCGCGCCTTTGTGCGTCTCGACGACCGCGACCACGTCGCCCGGCCTGACGCGGTCGCCCGGCCTGACCCGCCATTCGACGACCTTGCCGACCTCCATGTCGGCACCCAGCGCCGGCATCGTGAACTCGGCCATGCCCGGTCAGCTCCGCTTCGGCACGATCGAGCGCACCGCATTCACGATGCCGTCGACGCTGGGCAGCGCAGCCTCCTCCAGGTGCGCGGCGTACGGCACCGGCAGTTCGCGGCTGCACACGCGCCTGACCGGCGCGTCGAGTTCGTACAGCGACTCCTCGGCCAGCCGGGCGGCGATTTCGGCCGAGATCGAACCGCTCTTCCAGCCCTCGTCGACGATCACGACACGGCGCGTGCGCTGCACCGAGGCGACGATCGTGGGCATGTCCAGCGGACGCAGCATGCGCAGGTCGATCACCTCGGCATCGACCCCGTCCTTGCTCAGCTGTTCGGCCGCCGTCAGGCACTTCGGCAGGCTGTTGCCGTAGGTCACGAGCGTCACGTCCCGGCCCGGGCGGCGCACCTTGGCGTGTTCGAGATCGACCGCGGTGAGTGCCGGATCGAGTTCGGCCTCGACGTTGTAGAGCACGACATGTTCGAAGATCAGCACCGGGTTCGGGTCGGCCAACGCGGCCGCGAGCATGAAGCGCGCATCCTCCACCGTGCCCGGGACAGCGACCTTCAGCCCCGGGATGTGCGCATACCAGCCTTCGAGGCTGTGCGAATGCTGGGCCGCCAGCTGGCGGCCGCCGCCGGTGGCCATGCGCACGACCAGCGGCACCGCGAACTGCCCGCCGCTCATGTGCGACAGCGTGGCCGCGTTGTTCATGATCTGGTCGAGCGCGAGCAGGCTGAAGTTGCAGGTCATGATCTCCAGCAACGGCCGCAGCCCGGCCATCGCGGCGCCGATCGCCAACCCGGTGAAGCCGTTCTCGGCGAGCGGCGTGTCGACGATGCGCTGCGGGCCGAACTCCTCGAGCAAGCCCTTGGTCACCGCATAGCAGCCGCCGTACTTGCCGACATCCTCGCCGAGCACGAAGGTGCGCGGGTCGGCGTTCAGCGCGTCGCGGATCGCCTGTTTGCAGGCTTCGCGATAGGTCATGCGCATCGCCGGCGCATTCATGCCGCACGCTCCTGCACGACCTCGTCCATCAGCACGAAGCGCTCGAGGTCGTCGAGCGGTTCCAGCGAGCCGGCTTCGGCGAAGGCGACCGCCGCGTCGATCTCGCTCGCCACGCCAGTCTCGATCGCCGCCGCCTCCGCTTCGCTAAGCTCGCGGTTCGCCGCCATCCAGGCACGCAGCCGCTCGATCGGGTCGAGCTGCTTCCAGCCCTCGATCTCGTCGCGCGTGCGGTAGGCCTGTGTGTCGAACATCGAATGTGCGCGGAAGCGGTAGGTGCGCGCTTCCAGAAACCAGGGCCCCTGCCCGCTGCGCACATGCTCGGCGGCACGCCGCACCGCGGCCTCGACCCGGACCGGGTCCATGCCGTCGACCTGCTCGGCCGGCATCCGGTAGGCCTTGGCCTTGCGCCAGATGTCGGTCTCGACCTCGCTGTCCTGGAGCGGCACGCCCATCGCGTACAGGTTGTTCTCGCAGACGAACAGCACCGGCAGCCGCCACAGCTCGGCCAGGTTCAGCGTCTCGTGGAACACGCCCTCGCCGACCGCGCCCTCGCCGAAGAAGCAGGCGGTGACGCAACCCGGACGCAGCTTCTTGTCGGCCAGGGCGATGCCAGCGGCCAGCGGCAGCCCGCCGCCGACGATCGCGTTGCCGCCGTAGAAGCGGTGCTCGCGGCTGAACAGGTGCATCGAGCCGCCGCGGCCGCGGCAGCAGCCTTCGCGCTTGCCGAGCATCTCGGCCATCAGCGGCGCCATCGGCACGCCCCAGGCCAGCGCTTGGCCGTGCTCGCGGTAGGTCGCGACCACCGCGTCGCGCGTCGGATCGAGCGCGCTCGCCACGCCCACCGCGACCGCCTCCTCGCCGTCGTACAGGTGCAGGAAGCCGCGGATCCTCTGCGCCTGGTACAACTCGACGCACTTGGCCTCGAAACGACGGATGCGCAGCATCTGCCGCCACAGGTGGTGCAGGTGGGCGCGGTCGAGATGGATCTTCTGCGTCATGCTCGGCTCACTTCTCGTCGGATTCGAGCGTCGACAGGTCACCCTCCGGCAGCCCGAGTTCGCGTGCCTTCAACACCCGCCGCATGATCTTGCCGCTGCGCGTCTTCGGCAGGTTCTGGCGGAAGTCGATTACCTTCGGTGCCACCGCAGCGCCCAGACGCTTGCGCGCGTGACCGAGCAGTTCGCGCTGCAACGCCTCGCTCGGCTCGATGCCAGCCTTGAGCGCGACGAAGGCCTTGACCACCTCGCCGACCGTCGGATCGGGAATGCCGATCACGCCGGCCTCGGCCACGGCCGGGTGCTCCATCAGTGCGCTCTCGACCTCGAACGGGCCGATCAGGTGGCCCGCCGACTTGATGACGTCATCGGCGCGGCCGACGAACCAGTAGTAGCCATCGGCGTCGCGCGTGGCCAGGTCACCGCTGAGATACCAGTCCCCGACAAAGCACTTGCGATAGCGCTCGTCCTGCCCGAGGTAGCCGCGGAACATCGACGGCCAACCGGCGCGCAGCGCGATCTCGCCTTCGACATCGGCGGCGTCGATCGGCTCAACCACGCCATCGTGCTTGCGCACGATCGCGGCATCGACACCGGGCAACGGCTTACCCATCGAGCCGGGCTTGATGTCCATCGCCGGCGTGTTGGCGATCATGATGCCGCCGGTCTCGGTCTGCCACCAGTTGTCGTGGATCGGCAGGCCGAGCACCTCCTTGCCCCACCATACCGCCTCGGGGTTCAGCGGCTCGCCGACGCTGGCGATGAAGCGCAACGACGGGAAACGATGCTGCCGCGCCAACTCGGATCCGGCCTTCATCAGCATGCGCACCGCCGTCGGCGCGGTGTACCAGACGCTGATCGCCTGCTCCTGCAGCGTGCGATACCAGCGCTGGGCATCGAACTCGGCCTCGTCGACGATGCTGGTCACGCCGTGCAGCAGCGGCGCAACGATGCCGTAGGACATGCCGGTGACCCAGCCCGGGTCGGCCGTGCACCAGAACACATCGTCGTCATGCAGGTCCAGCGCGAAGCGGCCGGTGGCGAAGTGCATCAGCGCCGCTTCATGCACATGCATCGCGCCCTTCGGCGTGCCGGTGGTGCCGCTGGTGAAGTGCAGCAGCGCCGGGTCGTCGCAACGGGTCCGGGTCGAAGGATCGGCATCGGACGCGCGCGACATCCAGGCGTCATAGTCCAGCGTGCCCGGGACCGCACTGGCCGTTGCACCCTCGCCGACGACGATCACGTGCCGAAGCGAGGGCAACCGGTCGCGGATCTTCTCGATCTTGCGACGGTACAGCGCCTCGGTGGTGACCAGCACCTGCCCCTGCGCGATGCCGATGCGCGTGGCGATCGGCTCCGGGCCGAAAGCCGAGAACAGCGGCGTGACCACGCAACCGTTCTTCAGGCTGCCGAGCACCGCCACGTACAGCGGCGCAATGCGTCCGGCCAGCACGAACACGCTGGTCCCCGCGCCGATGCCCAACATGTGCAGACCATTGGCGAAGCGGTTCGTTCGCTGCCGCAGCTCGGCATAGCTCAGCGTCTGCTCGCTGCCATCGCAGCGCAGGAAGCGCAGCGCGACCCGATGCATGCGCGGCCCCGCGGCGTGGCGGTCCACGGCCAGCCGGCCGATGTTGAAGTCGTCGACCGGCGCGCCCAGTTCGTCGCGCAACCGGTCCCATGAGAACGCGGCGCGTGGCGCGTCGCCCGGCGCCAGGTTCGGCGTCACGCGCAATTCGGCGGCGGATTTGCGGATCAGGGCTTCGCGCATCGCAGCAACTCCACACAACCACCTGGCCACGGCGGTTTCGTGGGGCAATGATGGACACGCGGCGCGACAATGCACTGAGCCAGCGCAACAACAGAGCGCTTTCTTGCCGGCGCAACCCCCCGGGGAACTGCGCCGGCGTCCGGTGGCCGGCGCGACCCGCGCCTTGAACGCCTGACGGCCGTTGTCCGGCAGCCGGTCGATGATGGCCGGCATTGGCACCCCGCAGGCCCGCAGGCGCCCACCGACGCGCCAAGGCGCGCTGGCCCACAATGGCGCCTGGAGAGTCCGCCCGTGAACGAGCCCGCCGAGTTCTTCGACCTGTACCGCCAGGGGTTCGCCCGCGTGGCGGTGGCGGTGCCGCGCTGTCGCGTCGCCGACCCCGCCTTCAATGCCGGACAGACGCTGGCCTTGTTGCACGAGGCCGCGCTCGCCGGTGCGGCGCTGGTCGCCTTTCCTGAGCTGGGACTGTCGGCGTACACCTGCGACGACCTGTTCCACCAGCGCGCGCTGCTCGATGGTTGTGAAGCGGCGCTGGCGCAGGTGCTGGCCGCCAGCGAGACCTGCGCCGCGGTGGCAGTGGTCGGGCTGCCGCTGCGCGTGGACCATTCGCTGTTCAACTGCGCTGCCGTCCTGCAGCGCGGCAAGCTGCTTGGCGTGGTGCCCAAGACCTACCTGCCGAGTTACGGCGAGTTCTACGAGGCGCGTCAGTTCAACCCGGCCGACCACGCACAAAGCCGCGCGATCCGGCTGTGTGGCCAGCACGCGCCCTTCGGCGCGGAGCTTCTGTTCGAGGCACAGGACCAGTGCGACCTGAAGTTCCACGTCGAGATCTGCGAGGACCTGTGGGTGCCGATCCCGCCTTCGTCCTATGCGGCGCTGGCCGGCGCCACGCTGCTCGTGAACCTGTCGGCGTCGAACATCACGGTGGGAAAGTCGGCATACAGGCATGCGCTGGCGGCTTCGCAGTCGGCGCGCTGCTTGGCGGCCTATGCCTATTCGTCGGCGGGGCAGGGCGAATCGACCACCGACCTGGCCTGGGACGGTCAGGCGCTGATCTGCGAAAACGGCCAGTTGCTGGCCGAGTCGGCGCGCTTTGCCGCCGACTCGCATGTCATCTGCGCCGACATCGACCTGGAGCGGCTGGCGCGCGAGCGCATGCGGCAGACGAGCTTCGGCCAGACGGCGGCGCGCCATGCCGAGCGCCTGTCGGGCTTTCGTCGCGTGCCCTTCACGCTGGATCTGCAGCGCAAGGTGGCGCTGCAGCGCGGCGTGGAGCGATATCCCTACGTGCCGGCCAATCGTGCGCAGCGCGACGAGCGTTGCCACGAGGTCTACAGCATCCAGGTGCAGGGCCTGACGCAGCGGCTGTCGGCCAGTGGCATCAAGAAGCTGGTGATCGGCGTGTCCGGCGGGCTGGATTCGACGCATGCGCTGCTGGTGTGCGCGCGCGCGATGGACGCGCTGGGCCTGCCGCGTACGAACATCCTCGGCGTGACGATGCCGGGCTTCGCCACCGGCACGCGCACGCTCGACCAGGCCTTGCGTCTGATGCAGGCCGTCGGCTGCGAGGCGCGGCAGATCGACATCCGGCCCAGTTGCGAGCAGATGCTCAAGGACCTGGGCCATCCGCATGCCGAAGGCCAGGCGCAGTACGACATCACCTTCGAGAACGTGCAGGCCGGCGAGCGCACCAGCCACCTGTTCCGGCTGGCCAACTTCAACGACGCGCTGGTCGTCGGCACCGGCGACCTGAGCGAGCTGGCGCTGGGCTGGAGCACCTATGGCGTGGGCGACCACATGTCGCACTACAACGTCAATGCCAGCGTGCCCAAGACATTGATCAAGCACCTTGTGCGCTGGGTGGCCGAAAGCGAAGGCAGGCTGGTGCCGGATACGCAGGTGCTGCTCGACATCCTCGACACCGAGATCAGCCCCGAGCTGGTGCCCGGCAGCGCTGCCGGGCAGCCGGGCCAGAGCACCGAGAGCCTGATCGGGCCCTACGACCTGCACGACTTCTTCCTGTACTACACGCTGCGTTTCGGCTTCGCGCCTTCGAAGGTGGCATTCCTGGCGCATGCCGCGTGGCATGACGCCGCCGCCGGCGCCTGGCCCGAAGGGCCGCATGTGCAACGCCAGTCCTATGACCTCGCGACGATCAAGCGCCACCTGCGCAGCTTCGTCTGGCGCTTCTTCAAGACCAGCCAGTTCAAGCGCAGCTGCGTGCCGAACGCGCCAAAGGTCGGATCGGGCGGATCGCTGTCACCACGCGGCGACTGGCGTGCACCCAGCGACGGCGAGGCCAGCGCGTGGCTGGCGGAGCTGGAACGCATTCCCGAGGCTTGAGCACCGGGCGGCGACAGGGCCGGGATCGTTGCGCGGAGGCCTGCCGCACGAGTCCTCCGCGCCGCAGCGCCAATCCCGGTACCGGTAGCACTTTTGCTGCACACTTCGTTCATGCGGCCTAGAGACATCTTGGCGAACAACCTGCGCGCCCTCATGGCGTCACGGCCCGATCTGGACACGCTGCCCAAGATCACGGCGCGCTGTGGCGTGAGCAACGGCACGCTCGACCGCATCCGCCGCGCGGTGGTGTCGACACGGGTCGATGAACTGGAGCGCCTGGGCAAGGCCTTCGGCATCGAGCCCTGGGAGTTGTTGCGTCCCCACGGCCATGCCCGGCCGTCGCCGCTGGCGCTGTTGTTGGGCACCCACCTGGACCGCAACGCGGCCGACGAGGCCACCCACACCGCCGCATTCGCTGCCGCGACCGCGGTGATCGACGCCCTGGCCACGCGGACCGCCGAGCCGGCTGCCGACACCGCGGCTGAACCGGCACGAACGAAGGAAAAGCGCTCGGCATAGCGCGCCCGGTTCGGTGGGCCGGTGCTGCCGCGAACCAGGCCGGCCGGTCAGACCGATGGCAAGGACCTGAAGGTTCAGGCTGTGTTCAGGCCCAGACGCTGGAGCAACGGCGCCCAGGTTGCGCAGGCCGCCAGCTGCTCCAGCGGCTGTTCCGCAGCCACGACCAGGACCTGCTGGCGTTCGTCTTCCTGTAGCGGCTGGGCATGGGACAGCTGCGAGTCCAGCACGGCCAGGTCGGCATCCGAGGCATCGTCGCGGCGCAGCGCACGCTGGCGCACGCGCTCGCGCAGCGTGTCGGGCCGGGCCTCGAAATGCAGGATCACGCAGCGCAGGTCCAGGCTGGCGGCCAGCGCACGAGCCTGATCACGCGCCTCGCGCTCCAGAAAGGTGGCGTCGAGGATCACGTTGTAGCCGCTTTGCAGCGCCAGCGCGGCCAGATCGCGCAAGCGCTGCTGCGTCGCCCGGCTGGTCTGGCTTGAATAGAGCAGCGCCTGCTGCGCCGTGTCGCTGCGCTGCAGCGGCTCCAGCCCGAACAGCCGCTTGCGCTCGACGTCAGCGCGGAAGCGGATCGCGCCGCAGGCTTCGAGCAAGCCCTGCGTGGCCACCGTCTTGCCGCTGCCCGAGAAGCCGTGCGTCAGCATCAGCATCGGCTGAGGCGGATGGCTGCTGTCCAGTGCCACCTTCAGGTAGTGGTGCAGGGCCCGGCGCTCGGCGTCTGCCGCCACCTCGCCGAGCTGCGCCGCGCGCAGGGCCGCCACCTTGGCCCGCACCAGCGCGCGGTGCACGCGGTAGTAGCGCAGCACCTGCAGGCCCTCGGTATCGCCACTGCGCTCGACATAGGCATTGACGAAGCGGTGCGACAAGGCAGGCAGGCCATGCGAGTGCAGGTCCATCGCCATGAAGGCCACGTCGCTGAAGACATCGGTCCAGCGCAGGTCGGCGCTGAACTCCAGGCAGTCGAAGAGCACCGCCCGGTCGTCGATCTGCGCGACGTTGCCCAGGTGCAGGTCGCCATGGGCCTCGCGCACGCGAGCGCTGGCATGGCGCCGCATGAACACCTCGCGCAGCGTATCGAAGGCCGACGTCTCCCAGCGGCGCAGTCGATCGAGCCAATCGCGTTCATCGCCCTCCCGGCAAAGCGTAGCCAGCACCCGCAGGTTGTCGCTCATCGGCGCGCGCACCTGTTCGGGCAGTCCATAGCGGCAGTCCGGGCCGGCCACGGCCGCCACCCGGTGCAGCTCACACAATGCGTCCACCAGGGCATCGACCTGCGCGGCGGCCAGTGCACCGCGCCGGGCGAGGCGGTCCCACAGGCCGTCCTGCGCGAAGGCGCGCATGTGCAGCGTCCATTCGATGGCCGGGCCCGGGCCGCCGATGACCGGTTGCTGCGCCGAGCCAGTCAGCGGCCGCACGTCCAGGTACAGCTGCGGCGCGGTGCGGCGATTCAGGCGCAACTCCTCTTCGCAATAGAAGCGGCGCAGGGCCAGCGTGCTGAAGTCGGCAAAGCCCAGGTTCAGCGACTTCTTGATCTTCCAGGCCTCCTGTCCGGCAATCAACACGTAGGAGATGTGGGTCTCGATCAGCTGCGCGCCGAGCGCCGCGCACAATGAGCCGACCAGCTCGCGCTGCGCCGCAGCGTCCGGGCCAGGCACCAGGGGGGTCTCAGCCACCCCAGCGGGCCGCGGACAACTCGGCGACAAAGCGCCCCAAGTCTGCCGCCGGCAGATGGTCGATACCCGCCGCGCCGGCACGCCCGCCGCCGCCGAAGCGGCGGCAGAACTCGTCGGCTCCCGAGGGCATGCTCTGCGGCGCGCGAATGCTGACGACGTAGCCACCATGCCGGTCGGCCTTGAGCACGGCGTGGGCCTGCTGCGGCGCGCTCGACGCCAGATCATTGGCCAGGCCGCCGATGACGCGCCGGCTCCAGGGCTCGTCGGGCAGGCGCACCCAGCGCGCATGGGGGCCGACAGCGTGGATCTTCTGTGCCAGCGCCTGCTGCAGGTCGGCGCGGCGCAACGCGTCGAGCTCGCGGCCGATGTCGTCAGCACGCATCAATTCGAGCGGCTGGGCATGACGCGCCAGCCTGGCGTACAGCTGCTGCGGCGCGATGTGTTGGTCGCCGGCCTCGTCGCCATAGGCGTTGTAGTTGATGCCTTCGCCCAGCAGGCGCAGTTGCTGCCGCTGGTCTGGGTCGAGGCCCATGTCGGCAGCCAGCGCGTCGGCCACGCGCGTGAGGTTGTCGCCATAGGCACCGACCAGCGCCCAGGCGCGAAAGCGCCCTTGCAGCATCCGGTCTATCAGCAGGCTGGTGCACACGCGCGGGTCGAAGTCGATGCAGGCCTGCAGCGCCGCGTGCTGCGGCACCTGGTCGACCTTGTGGTGGTCGACATAGCGCACCCTCACGCCCGCCTGCAGCAGGCGCAGCAGCGCACTGTGGTTGCGTTGCATCGACAGGTCGCACACCAGTACCTCATCGCCGGCCTCGGCCGGCACCCGGCGCAGCAGCTCGAGCTCGCGCTTCAGGCCGGTGATCAGAGTGGCAGGCGCCGGGTGGGCCAGCCGCCACTGCAGCACCGCGCACAGGCCGTCCGCGTCGCCGTTGCAGACATCGAAGCGGCGCATCGCGGCGCAACCCGGGTCAGCCAAAACTCATTCGCGTTCGATGTGGGTCGGTGCCTGGCCCTCGGCCGGTGCGCCGCTGTCGCCGTCGATCCAGTCGGCCACGCCGATCTCGCTCTCGGCCTCGGCCAGCGTCTCGCCCGGCGTCCAGCCGGCGGCATCACCCGAATCCATGTCCGCCATGGCTTCGGCGAAGGTATCGAAGGGGCCGATCTCCTGCTTGCCATCGGGCGCCAGCCAGTAGTAGCCATCGGGGCGGGCGAAGATGCGTTCGCCCAGGTCGCTGGTGTCCAGCGGTTCATCGTCTTGGGGCAGCGCCGCCGGCGGGCGGGCGGCGCCGAAGGCGGTCTTGGGTCGCTGCGTCATGGTGGGCTCCTGCGGATCTGCATCTGCGCCAGTGGGCGCCGGAATGCCAAGCCTACCGCAAAGGCCGCGCCGCCAAGGCCGATCTGCTCAAAGTCTGGCGTCGGCACGCAAAGAAGCGCCGGACCACCCACGCGTCCTTGACCTTCTCCACGGGGGCAGGCTGGTCCCAGTCCGTCCCGAGGCGCTCATGACGCGCACAGGCGCAATTCGGGTCGCGGGCTCGGCGGGTGCGGGCCGTCGTCGATCGCACGGCGGGTGTTCAACGCAAACTGCTTCAGCCCGGGCAGGTCGAGGATCTCGACCTCGCGGTTGTCCACGCGCAGCCAGCCCCAGCGCGACAGCGACCCGAAGGACCGGCTCACCGTCTCGTGGGCCACGCCCAGGTAGCTGGCAATGTCGCGGCGGCTCATGCGCAGATGAAAGCGCCGCGGCGACTGGTCGCATTCGGCCATGCGCCTCGACAACTGCAGCAGGAAGCGCGCGAGCCGTACTTCGGCCGCCACTGCGGCCATCATTTCGGCCAACTCGCCGCGGCGCATCAGGGCGCCGCTCACCGCGCGATGCACCAGCAGATCCAGTTCCGGCAGGCGCCGGCCGAGCGACTGGAACTCGTCCAGCGGCAGGCTGTAGACGCTGGAGTCCTCCAGCGCCATGGCGGCACTCGGGTGCGTGCCGTTGGCCAGCGCCTCGAAGCCCAGCACCTCGCCGCGCACCGCGAAGCCCAGCACCTGTTCATAGCCGTCTTCCGCGGTGCGGAAGATCTTGAACGAGCCGGCGCGCACGAAGTGGATCGCATCGGCCACCGCGCCCTCATGGTGCAGCGTGTCGCCGGCACGCAGGCGGTGCCACGCGACAGGCAGCAGAGGCACGGTCTGCAGCGCGTCGACCTGCGCCCCCATCAGGCGCAACAGTTGGACGACGACGGTGCGCGGGTCACAAGCCGTATCTGCACCAACAACGCGGGGAGGAACACGTACACGATCCTGAACCAGCTGAACGATCTGACTCATCACGCTTCCTTGGTAGTTGTGGTCTGGCTTCCGGAACAACTTGAGCTTGCCGCAGCGGCGCCTGCCTGGCTATCGGACCCGCAGCGGACCTGTTGTCGGTCTCTTCCGCGGGAGATGGGAAACGTCCGAACACCGATTCGGAAAATTCCGAACGCGCTTGCTTAGCGATCGCTTGCGCTGACTCAATTTGCTTCGCACCCATCGTCCGAAACTGCGCTTGCGGTGCGGGCGCCGTGTCCGTGTCGCGCGATCCCCCCACAGACAGGAGCAAGACGATGAACGAACTGCGTGTCAGCGACCCCTTTGCCCTCGAGCCGATGGACGAGATGTTCCGCCAGATGCTGCGGCCCTGGCGCACCGAACTGGCCGAACGGGCCCCCCAGATCAAGCTGGACGTGCATGAGAACGATGCCAGCTACACCGTCAAGGCGGAAGTGCCGGGCGTCAGCAAGGACGACATCGACGTGCGCATCGAGGGCAACCGCGTCACCCTCAGCGCCGAGGTGAAGAAGGACAAGGAAGAAAAGAAGGACGGCCGTGTGCTGCGCTCGGAGCGCCAGTACGGTTATGCCAGCCGCAGCTTCACGCTGGCTTGCGAGGTGGACGAGGCCAAGGCCGAAGCCAAGTACAAGGACGGCATCCTCGAGTTGACGCTGCCGAAGCGGGCAAAGACCTCCTCCAAACGGCTGCCGATCGCCTGACCGGCTTGATGCAGCGCAAGGCCCGGGCCCGGGGCGCGCTGCTACCGGTGGCCCGCGGGGGCTAGGATAGGCGGTGTAGCGCTGCCGTGGCGGTGGTGTTGCACTTCGGGAGTGCTTCCTTGACCACGCCGGTCGCGAGCTTCGATCAGCTTTATGGCGCAGCAGCTTATGCTGCCTGCGATGCCATCGTCGCCGTGGACGAACAGCAGCGCATCGTCATGTTCAACCCGGCAGCCCAGCGCATGTTCGGCTACAGCGCGGCCGAGGCGCTGGGCAGTCCGTTGTCGCGCCTCATCCCGGCCGACCGGCGCGAGGCCCATGCCCGGCACCTGGGTGACTTCGCCCGGTCCGACCGGTGCGAAGCGCGCATGGGCGAGCGCGGCTTCGTCACGGGGCTGCGCGCCAACGGCGAGCGCTTCTCTGCCGAGGCATCGATCTCGCGCGCGGAATTCACCGGCGCGTCCGGCGCCGGCCAGGTCTTCATCGCGCTGCTGCGCGACCTGGAACTCGAACAGGGCCTGCAGCAGCAGATCGACCTGCTGAACCGGCGCATGCGCGCCGTCTTCGAACTGGCGCCGGTGGCGATCTGGATCACCGACGCCGACCGCATCGTCTTCGCCAACTGCGCCTGTGCGGCGCTGTTCGGCGCCAGCGAACGCGAGGCGTTGATCGGCCGCTCGATCTACGACCTGCTGGCGCCGGAATCCTGCGACGCGGTGCGCCAGACGGTGACCCATGCGCTGAAGGGGGTGGCCAGCGCGTCGACCATCCACGAACGCATAGCCAGGCTCGACGGCCAACAGCGCGACGTCGTGATCGCCATCGCCAGCCTGCCCGACCACGGGCACACTGTGATGCAGATGGTGATCACCGACATCAGCGAGCGCGAGCACGAGAACCGCGAACTGGAGCGCTCGCGGCGCCGGCTGCGCAGCCTGTCGGCGAACCTGGTTCAGGCACGCGAGGACGAGCGCCGGCGCATTGCACGCGAATTGCATGACGAACTGGGACAACGGCTGACGGCGCTGAAGATGGAGCTGGCCAGCCTGAACGGCGACGCCCCGGGTTTCGCGCCGGCCGGGCGCATCGACGCGATGCTCGAGATGGTCGACGACACCGTGGCCACGGTGCGACGCATCGCCACCGAACTGCGGCCGCTGATGCTGGACGACCTGGGCCTGAACGCAGCCATCGGATGGCTGGCCGACAGCTGGTCGCGGCGCACGGGCGTGGCCGTGACGCTGCACCTGGGTGCCACCGACCCGGCCATCGACGATGCGGGCAGCATCGCGCTGTACCGCATGGTGCAGGAGGCACTGACCAACATCGCCCGCCACGCCCGGGCCACGACGGTGTGCATCGAGGTGAAGCAGAGCGGCGGTGACCTGCTTCTCACGGTGCTGGACAACGGCGTCGGCTTCGATGAAGCCTCGATGTTCCGCGAAGGCTCGCACGGCCTGATGGGCATCCGCGAACGCGCCCTGATGCTCGGCGGCGAACTGACGATCGGCAACTCGCCGAGCGGTGGCGGCCGTGTCACCGTGCGGTTGCCATTGCGGGTGGATGCGCTGCCGGACCAGCCGCCACGGGCACCGCGCGAACCGCCGGCGGCAGCCCCGGCACGGCGCCGCCGCGCCACCAAGGACAAGACATGACGAATTCCGACGCGCAGCACCGGCTGGGCCTGCTGCTGGTGGACGATCACACCATCGTGCGCGAGGGGCTGCGCCGCATCCTCGAGACGGCCGGCGACCCGTGGCAGATCACCGAAGCCGGCAGCGGCTTCCAGGCGCTGGAGTGCCTGCGCCGGCAGCCGGTCGGCATGGCCATCGTCGACCTGTCGATGCCGGGCATGAGCGGGCTGGAACTGATCAAGCGCATCAAGTCCGAATATCCACAGGTGATGGTGCTGGTGCTGAGCATGCATGCCGAGGAGCAGTACGCACTGCGCTCTTTCAGCGCCGGCGCCAATGGCTATGTCACCAAGGACAGCGCCTCGGCCGAATTGGTGGCGGCCGTGCGCAAGGTGGCGGCCGGCGGCGCGTATGTCACGACCAGCCTGGCCGAGCGCGTGGTGCAGCAGCTCAATGGCGCGACTCGGGCGCCGCGGCATGCGCAGCTGTCCGACCGCGAGATGGAGGTGCTGCAGCGCATCGTCGCCGGCCAGCGGCCGACCGAGATCGCCGAGGCGCTGCACCTGTCGGTGAAGACCATCAGCACCCACAAGAGCCGCATCCAGGACAAGCTGCAAATGCCCAACACCGCGGCACTGATCCGCTACGGGCTCGAACACCAGCTCGGCACACCCGAGGACTCAGGCTTTGGCCGCAGCAGCGCCTGAGATCAGGCCCGCAGCACGCACTTGTCGTACAGGTCCAGCAGCCGGTGCTGCGGGTCATACCGCGCCTTCAGCCGGGCGTACTCGGCCATGCCGTAGACGCGCGCGAACTCGTCGCGGCTGAAGAAGCTGTCGGAATAGAGCGACTTGATGCCGCCCAGCTCCATCACCTTGGTTTCGACCCGGCGGTTGTAGTAACCGGGTGGCTGCGGCACCGCCGAGTCGATCACGTCCCAGAAGCCGAAGTTCAGGTAGGGCGTGTCCGCGCGCAGCGGATACAGCGGGAACCGGTGCTGCGCGTCGGCGCAGCGGATCGGGCAGACCCAGACTGGCAGGATCGGGATCTCGCGCAGCAGGAACTGCAGGAACTCGCCCGCCTGGGCCAGTGGGATGTCCACGTCCTGGATCACCGATTCGGTGCAGCGCCCGCGCCACTGTGCCCAGCGCCGGGTCAGGCCGAGTCGCGAATTCCAGCGCATCCAGCGTGCGTAGGTGCGCGAGTTCAGCCGCCGACGCCCCATCAGCCGGCGCAGCAGCGGGTGCTGGGCGCCGAACTGCCTGGAGCACCAGAACCAGTCGGTGTCCCAGCGCCACAGATAGTCGCGCGTGGTCAGCAGATCGGTGTCGCGCTCCAGCAGCGAACGGTAGTAGATCTTTTCGAAGGTGTAGTCGCTGTGCCAGGGCGCGTCATCGACGAAGCGCGCCACGCTCAGCACCTGCCGGTCCGCAGCGAACACCACGCCATCGACGAAATCGGCATCGCCATGGAACTGCCCGGCCAGCGCACCGAAGAAGGCGTCCGGATGCTCATGCCGCAGGTGCTGCACCTGCAGATAGGCTTTCACGGGCAGCGTGCGCAGCCGCAACTTCAGCGCATAGCCCAGCGTGCCGTAGGAATTGGGCAGGCCGAAGAACAGCTCGCGGTGCTCGTTGTGCGGCGTGCAATGCAGCACCTCGCCATCCGGCAGCAGCACGTCGACGGCCAGCAGCGTGTCGTGCACCAGGCCCTGCCGGAACGAGGTGGCCTCAATGCCGACGCCGGCCACCGCGCCGGCCACGGTGATGCTCTTCAGCTGCGGCACCACCGCCGGCATCACGCCGTGCGGCAGCGTCGCGTCGACCAGCGCGTCGTAGCTGCACAGGCCTTCCACCTCGACCCAGCCGGCGTCGGCATCGACCTGCAGCACGTGGCAGAAGTCGCGCAGGTCGAGACGCCGCTTGCGGGCCTCTTGCCGGTCGCGGAACAGGTTCGAACTGGTCTTGGCCAGCCCCAGCGGAACGCCCGCCTCGCCAGCGTCCCGCAACCGCTCGCGCAACGCCTGCACCCGCCGCGCGTGGTCGGCGGGCTCAGCCGCCACCATCGACGGCCTGTTCATACAGGTGGGCACGGCTCATCGGGTAGCTGTCGTGCGTGACGTTGCCCTTGCTGTAGACGATCTGGAACAGGTGCGTGTAGCCGGCCGGCGAGCGGAACATTTCCCCGCAACCCACCAGATAGGTGCGCCAGATGCGGCGGAAGCGTTCGTCGAAGCGCTGCGGATCCAGCGCCTGGATGTCGGGCCAGCGGCGCTCGAAACGCTCGGCCCAGGCGTCCAGCGTCAGCGCGTAGTGGCGGCGCAGGTTCTCGATGTCGACGACCTCCAGGCCGCAGCGCTCCATCTCGACCAGCGTGTCGGCCAGGCTGGGGATCCAGCCGCCGGGAAAGACATGCTTGCGGATGAACAGCTCGGTGTCGTAGCGGCCGACATGGCCGATGAAATGCAGCATGCCCAGACCGCCGGGCTTCAGGCAGGCGGCATGCGCGGCAATGACCTCCGCCAGCTGGTCGCGCCCGGCGTGTTCGAGCACGCCGATCGACACCACCTTGTCGTAGGGGCCGCCGGGTTCGCGAAAATCGGCCTCCCGCACCTGCAGCGCGCCACCCAGCCCACGCCGCTCGATCTCGGCCTGCAGCCACAGCACCTGTTCGGGCGTGGTGTTGATGCCGGTGCCCAGGGCGCCCCACGTCTCGTGCGCGCGCAGCATGAAGCCGCCGAAGCCGCAGCCGATGTCGCCGAAGCGCTCCCCGGGCGCCAGGCGGATCTTGCGGCACACATGATCGATCTTGTTGCGCTGCGCCTGCTCCAGCGTGTGCGTGCTTTCGCTCCAGTAGGCGCAGGTGTACATCAGTAGCGGGTCGTCTAGCCACAGCTTGTAGAACTCGGTACCCAGCCCGTAGTGGGCGCGCGCATTGACCTTCGCCTGCGCGGCACTGCGGTTGGAATGGCGCAGTTCGTGCAGGTTGTTCTCAACCTTGTCGACCGGGTTGAAGCGCGGGTCGATGTCGGCCATCAAGCCAGTGGCGAAGGCGGCGCCGAGGTCGCCGCCGACATCGACCTGCTGGTCGAAATAGGATTCCAGCAGGCCGATGTGGCCACGCGTCATCGTCGCCAGCAAGGCCGCGTCGCTGTGGAACACCAGCGTGAAGGCCGGCGGGCCTTGGCCGCTGCGGTACAGGCTGCCGTCGGGCAGGGTCAGCACGAAGGGCGAGGCCGACCGCGCGCCCATCGCGTCGATCAGCTTCTGCACGAAGGGCCGGAGCAAGCCTCCCTGGAACTCCGCCGCGCTGGCCATGGCCAGCCCTAGCGCACCAGCAGCACCGGCACCTTGGCCCGGTGCACCACGCGCTGCGCCACCGAGCCGAGCAGCAGGCTGCCGACCATCCCGCGGCCGTGCGTGCCCATGACGATCTGGTCGACGCCGCGCTCATCGGCCACGCGCAGGATTTCCTGCGCCGCCAGACCCACCGCCGACTGGGTGAGCACCTGCTGCAGCCCGCAGGCACGGGCATGCGCCCCCGCCTCGCTGAGCAACTTTTCCTGGTGCGCTCGCTGCGCGCGTTCGACCGCTTCGATGTCGAAGGGCGGCAGCTCGCCGTAGAAGACCAAGGCATCGGCCACGTTCAGCAGCACCACCTCGACCTTCTGCATCTGGCTGGCCAGTCGGCCCGCCGCCTCGATGGCACGGCGCGCGTGCTCGGAACCGTCCACTGCGATCAGCATCTTCATCATCGTGTCTCCTGGTGGGTGAAGGGGGCTCAAGGCCGGTCGGGCTGGGCGCGGGCGGCCTCATCCAGTGCCGCTATGACTTCGTCGTCCTCGACCTGGTGGAAGCGCACGTAGTGCTCACCGACGGCATGGAACGGATAGGGCGTGTCCAGGCAGACCACCTGATCGACCTCGCCACGCAGCTGTTCCAGCGTGTCGCCCGGCGCCACCGGCACGGCCAGCACCAGTGCGGCCGGCCGCCGTCGGCGCAGCGCCTTCAGTGCGGCGCGCATCGTGGTGCCGGTGGCAATGCCGTCGTCGACGACGACCACCGTGCTGCCTTCGACCGGCGCGGCCGGTCGGCCGCTGAGGTAGGCCTGGCGCTGGCGCGCGATCTCGCGCAACTGCACCTGCGCCTGCGCTTCGATGTATTCGGTGTGCGTGCCCATGCCGCGCCGCACCTCCTCGTCGATGACGATGTCCGGCGGGTCGCCCTCCACCACCGCGGCCAGCGCCAGCTCGCGCTGCCAGGGCGCGCCGATCTTGCGCACCAGCAGCAAGTCCAGCGGCGCCTGCAGGGCCTGGGCCACCGCAGCGCCGACCGGCACGCCGCCACGCGGCAGCGCCAGCACGATCAGCGGCGGCCGCAGGTGCAGCGCGCGAAGCCGCTGGCCCAGCGCCCGGCCGGCCGCGGTGCGGTCGGGGAAGCGTGTGCTCATGCCGTTTGCGGCCGGCGGCCGAGATGGGTTGCGAACCAAGCCGCGGCGAGTTGCGCCACGCTGTCCAGCGCGCCAGGCTCCTCGAACAGGTGGGTCGCGCCCGGCACCACCTCCAGCCGCTTCTCGCAGCGCAGCTCGCGCAGCGCCTGGCGGTTCAGCGCCAGCACCTCACGGTCGGCGCCGCCGACGATGAGCAGGGTCGGCGCCTGCACCGAAGCCAGGCTGGCTGCAGCCAGGTCGGGGCGACCGCCGCGCGACACCACCGCAGACACGCTGCCCGAGCGAACTGCCGCAGCGCACAACGCGGCGGCCGCGCCGGTGCTGGCACCGAACAGTCCGAGGCTCATGCCAGCCAATTCGGACTGCCCGGAGACCCAGTCGAGTGCCTGCTGGACCCGCTTGCTGAGCAGCCCGATGTCGAAGACCTTGCGCCGGTCGGCCGCCTCGTCGTCGTCGAGCAGGTCGAACAGCAGCGTCGACAACGCGTACTGCTGCAGCACCTCGGCAACCCAGCGGTTGCGGCTGCTGAGCCGGCTGCTCCCGCTGCCGTGGGCAAACAACACCAAGGCGCGCGACCGCGGCGGCAGGTCCAGGTCGCCCGGCAGTGCGCCCGGCCCGATGCGCACCTGCTGGCTGCGCAGCACCGCCCTGGCCGGGGACCGCAGATGGGACTGGGTGGAGGCAGTCGACATGGTGGGCAAGCCCTCCATTCAGAACTCCGGCGTCGCGCCGCCCGCCATCTGGGCTGCATGGACCGCTGGCGGAGCAGCAGCGATCAGGCAGTCGGTGGTAAGGATCAGCCCGGCGATCGAGCCGGCGTTCTGCAACGCCAGGCGCGTGACCTTGGCCGGGTCGATCACGCCCATCTGCAGCAAGTCGCCATACTCGCGCGTAGCGGCGTTGTAGCCGTAGGCCGGCGTCGGCGCTTCGTCGACGCGGTGCAGCACCACAGACGGTTCGTCACCGGCGTTAGCGACGATCCGGCGCAACGGCTCTTCCAGTGCGCGCGCGACGATGCGCAACCCGGAATCGTGGTCCAGCGAGGGGCCCTTCAGCGCATCGAGCACGTGGCGCGCGCGCAGCAGGGCCACCGCGCCGCCGGGCACGATGCCCTCCTCGACCGCCGCCCGCGTGGCGTGCAGCGCGTCCTCGACTCGGATCTTGCGTTCCTTGAGCTCGGTCTCGGTGGCGGCGCCCACCTTGATCAGCGCCACGCCGCCCGACAGCTTGGCGGCACGTTCGTCGAGTTTCTCCCGGTCGTAGTCGCTGGTCGCGGCCGCACGCTCCTTGCGGATGGCGGCGATGCGTTCGGCGATCGCCTTGGCGTCACCACCGCCGCCGATCAAGGTGGTGTGGTCCTTGTCCACCTCGATGCGGCGCGCCCGGCCCATGTCGGCCAAACTGGCCTTGGCCAGCGCCAAGCCGGTCTCGTCGCTGACCACGCGCCCCCCGGTCAGCACCGCGATGTCCTGCAGCATCGCCTTGCGCCGGTCGCCGAAGGCCGGCGCCTTGACCGCGCAGGTCCTCAGCGTACCGCGCATGGTGTTGATGACCAGCGTGGCCAGCGCCTCGCTGTCGATGTCCTCGGCGATCACCAGCAGCGGCCGGCCGGCCTTGACGACCTCTTCGAGCAGTGGCAGCAGATCCTTCAGCGACGACAGCTTCGCCTCGCACAACAGGATCGCAGCGTCCTCCAGCACCACGCTCTGGCGCTCGGGGTTGTTGATGAAGTATGGCGATAGGAAGCCGTGATCGAACTGCAGGCCCTCGACCACCTCCAGCTCGCTGGCCAGCGCCGAACCGTCCTCAATGGAGATGGCTCCCTCACGGCCGACCTTGTCGATGGCCCGTGCCAGCAAATCGCCGATCGAGCGGTCGTTGTTGGCCGAGATCGAGGCCACGTGCGCGATCTCCTGCGACGTGCGGCACGGCCGCGCGATGCGCTTCAACTCGGCTACCACCGCCTCGATCGCCTGTTCCATGCCGCGCTTCAGGTCCATCGGGTTCATGCCGCCCGCCAGGTAGCGCAAGCCCTCGTGGATCATGGCGTGGGCCAGCACCGTCGCGGTGGTCGTGCCGTCGCCGGCCATCTCGCTGGTGCGCGCCGCCACTTCGCGCAGCAGTTGCGCCCCCATGTTCTCGAACGGATCGGGCAACTCGATCGACTTGGCCACCAGCACGCCGGAATTGACGATCTGCGGCGCACCGAAGTCGCGCTGCAGGATCACCGTGCGACCGCGCGGCCCCAGCGTGACCTTCACCGCTTCGGCCAGCGTATCGACGCCGCGGCGGATCTTCTCGCGTGCTTCATCGCCGAAGCTCAGTTGCTTTGCCACCATTCCCTGGCCCTTCCTCAACTACGGGGCCAATGGTGCGCCGCCTTGCGTGCGCGACATTGAGTCTGCTCAAGGCCTTGGCGATTCGGCAGATGATGCACCGATTGACCCGGCGCAATGGACCCCACCGAACCGTGGCCGATCATCGTCCGACGTGCCTGTCGCCTTGCCCCCATGCCCGCCCATCCGCCGCTCCCGATGAATCCGTGGCTGTGGTCGCGCACGCTGGGCGAAACCCATGCCGCCGGACTCGACCCGCTGGGCACGGGCCTGCGCCTGCGCGACGCACGACTGGCGGCACTGCTGGCCGCGGCTTTCAGCGAGTCACCGTTCTACCGCCGGCGCCGGCCCGGCCATGGCGGCGGCCTGCCCCGGCTGGAGCAGATTGCGCCGGTGGAAAAGGCCGAGCTGATGCGGCACTTCGACGATTGGTCCACCGACCGGCAGATCAACCGGGCCGGCGTCGACGCTTTCCTGCGCGAGCCGTCCCACCTGGCCGATGCCTATCTGGGCCGCTACCTGGTGTGGACCAGTTCCGGCACCACCGGCGAGCCTGGCATCTTTGTGCAGGACGAACAGAGCCTGGCGGCCTTCGACGCGCTCGACGCGCTGCGCCTGCATGGCGGCCCCACGGTCCTGGGGCTCTGGCCGACCTGGGGCGCGATGCCGCGTTATGCCTTCGTCGCTGCCACCGGCGGGCACTTTGCCGGCGTGGCCAGCATCGAGCGGCTGCGCCGCATCGTCGCGTCCTTTGCGCTGATGCCGTGGCTGGCGCCGACGGTGCAGACTTTCTCGGCACTGCGCCCGCTGGCCGCGCTGGCCAGGGAGTTGCAGGAGTTCGCACCCACGGTGCTGATCACTTATCCGAGTTGTGCCGACGCGCTGGCGCAGACCCAGTCCGAAGGGGCGCTGCGACTGGCGCTGTCGGAGGTCTGGGTCGGCGGTGAGCAGCTGTCGGCCGAGCAACGCACGCGCATCCAAACGACATTCGGCTGCCGCGTGCACAACAACTACGGCTCGTCCGAGTTCTATGCCATGGCCTGGGAATGTGCGCAAGGCCGCCTGCACCTGAACCATGACTGGCTGATCCTGGAGCCGGTGGACCGCCAGCTGCGCGCCGTGCCAGCGGGCGAGGTGTCGCATTCGGTGCTGTTGACCAACCTGGCCAACCGCACGCAGCCGCTGCTGCGCTACCGCCTCAGCGACAGCCTGCGTCTTCTGCCCGACGGCTGTGCCTGCGGCAGCCACTTCCCGGCGATCGAGGTTCAGGGCCGCGCCGACCACACGCTGGTGCTGCGCGACGCGCGACACCGCGAGGTCAAGCTGCTGCCGCTGGCATTGGCCACGGCCATCGAGGAAGGCGCGCAGGTCACCCGCTTCCAGTTGCTGTGCACCGCGCCCGACCGGCTGGAGCTGCGCTTCGAACCCGACCAGCCCGAGCCGGATGCCGCCTTTGACCGCGCACGCGCCGCATTGCGGGCTTTTCTCGCGACGCACGGCCTGCGCAATGTACGCGTCGCGCAGGGGCGCGCACCACCGCTGCGCAGCGGCCGCAGCGGCAAGCTGCACCGGGTGTTCCATGCGCCACCGTAGGCCACGGGCTTGAAGCACGCAGCGCCGTTGGGGCCAGCGGTCGACGCCGTCCTCAGGCCAGCGCCTCGCGCACGAACTCCAGCCGGTCCTGGCCAAAGAACATCTGGTCGGCCACGAACATCGTCGGCGCGCCGAACACGCCGCGGGCCACCGCCTCTTCGGTGTTGGCGACCAGCCGGGCCTTGACTTCCGCGTCATTGACCAGCGCCAGCAGCGCCTCGGCATCGAAGCCGGCGCGCTGCAGCACCTGGGCCAGCACCGCCGCGTCGCCCAGGTTGCAGGGCGATTCCCACATAGCGCGGAAGACCACGTCGACGTAGCGCTCGAAGTCGGCCGGCTGGCGCAGCTGCAGGCCGACCGCGCCGCGCATCAGCGTCAGCGTGTTGATCGGGAAATGCGGGTTCATCGCCAGCGTCACGCCGTAGCGCCGCGCCCAGCGCGCCATGTCCTGGAACATCCAGCGGCCCTTGGCCGGCACCGTCACCGGGCTGGCATTGCCGGTGGCCTTGAACACCCCGCCCAGCAGCATCGGCCGCCACACCAGCTGCGCGCCGCAGTCGGCCGCCAGCCTGGGCAGCTGGGTCCAGGCCAGGTAAGAGGTCGGGCTGCCGAAATCGAAGAAGAACTCCACCGCCTTGGCCATCGCATCGTCTCCTGCGTCTTGCTCGAGGCGTCCAGTATGCCGCCCCCGGATAATCGCCGGCATGCACGGGCAGCGCATCGTGGTGGGCCTTTCCGGCGGCGTCGATTCGGCCGTCAGCGCCTGGCTGCTCAAGCGCGCCGGGCACGAGGTCATCGGCCTGTTCATGAAGAACTGGGAGGGCGACGACGACGATGCCTACTGCAGCGCCAACGTCGATTTCGTCGACGCCGCCGCGGTGGCCGACGTGATCGGCATCGAGATCGAGCATGTCAATTTCGCCGCCGAGTACCGTGAACGCGTGTTCGCCGAATTCCTGCGCGAATACAAGTCGGGCCGTACGCCCAACCCCGACGTGCTGTGCAACGCCGAGATCAAGTTCAAGGCCTTCCTCGACCATGCGCTGCGCCTGGGTGCCGAGGCCATTGCCACCGGGCACTATGCGCGGGTGCGTGAACGCGCCGGCCGCTTCGAACTGCTGAAGGGCCTGGACCCGCTGAAGGACCAGAGCTACTTCCTGCATCGCCTGAACCAGGCGCAGCTGTCCCGCACGCGCTTTCCGGTGGGCGAGCTGCCGAAGACCGAGGTGCGGCGCATCGCCGCCGAGATCGGGCTGCCGAATGCGCAGAAGAAGGATTCCACCGGCATCTGCTTCATCGGCGAGCGGCCCTTCCGCGAGTTTCTCAACCGCTGGCTGAATCATGAGCCGGGGCCGATCCGCGACGAGCGCGGCCGCACTGTCGGCCGCCATGTGGGCCTGAGCTTTTACACGCTGGGCCAGCGCCAGGGCCTGGGCATCGGCGGCGTCAAGGAGCGCGGTGCGGCGCGTGGCGGCGCCGAGCATGCACCGTGGTACGTCGCCGGCAAGGACCTGCAACGCAACGTGCTGCAGGTCGTGCAGGGCCACGACCACCCCGCGCTGCAGTCGCGCTCGCTGTGGGCCGAGGATTGCAGCTGGGTGGCAGGCAGTGCGCCGGCGCCGGGCCGCTACGCCGCCAAATCGCGCTACCGCCAAGCCGATGCCGCCTGCACGCTGACAATGCCGGCCGAAGGCGGCATCCGACTGGATTTCGAGGCCCCCCAGTGGGCGGTGACGCCGGGCCAGTCGGCCGTGCTCTATGACGGCGAGGTCTGCCTGGGCGGGGGTGTCATCCAGCGCGCCGAGGGCTGGGCCGAGGCGGTGGCGTCAAAGGCCCGCGAGCCAGTCGATCAGTAGCGCGCTCACGCGCTGCGGTCGCTCCCACGTGAGCAAGTGCCCACATTTCGGAAACGTTTCCAGGCGTGAGTCGGGAATCAGCGCCGCCATTTCCTGCGCATGCTCGGGCGGTGTCAACAGGTCGGACTGCCCCACCACCACAAGCGTCGGGCAGGCGATCGTCGGCAGCAGCGGCCGCATGTCGGCGCGCGCCATGACAGCGCGGTTCTGCGCGATCAACTGCGCCGCACCGGCGCGTTCGATCATCGCGAGGTAAGCCGGCGCCAGCGCCTTGGCGTTGTCCGAGTCGAAGGCGAAGGCCAGGTTGGCCTGCAGCACCTCGCGCATGCGCCCTTGCTCGAACAGCCGTATCGCGTCGCTGCGCAGCTGGATCAGCTCCGGCGTGTCCGGCCGGGCGCTGCTGGCCAGCAGTGCCAGCGCCTTCACCCGCTGCGGCGCCTGGCGCACGGCTTCCAGCGCCAGCATGCCGCCCATCGAGGTGCCGCACAGCAGCAGATCGCCGCGCTGTTCGGCCAGCAAGGCCGCCGCCATCTCGGGCAAGGTCGCGAACCGGGTATGCACGTCGCTGACGCGCACCGGACGCAGCGGCGACAGCGCGTCGACCTGCTCGCGCCACAGTTCGGCGTCGCAAGCCAAACCGGGAAGCAGGGTGATGGGCTGCATCGCCGGCAGTGTGCCAGAGGCACAGGCTATGCTCGCGGACCTTGTCGTGCTGGAGACTGGTGTTGCGCCGTTTGTGGACAGTTTTGCTGTGCGTGATGCTGGCCGCCTGGGCGGGCGGCGGGCGGGCCAACGTGGCCCGCACCGACCATGTCACGGCCGAGCTGGTGGCCGAGCGCAGTGCGGTGCAGCCGGGCGCCAGCCTGCAGATCGGCCTGCGGCTGCAGCACATCCCGCTGTGGCACACCTACTGGCGCAATCCGGGCGATTCCGGGCTGCCTACCACCATCGAATGGCAGCTGCCTGCCGGTAGCCAGATCGGCGACATCGAGTGGCCCGCGCCCAAGCGCCTGCCGATCGGCCCGCTGGTCAACTACGGCCACGAGGGCGAACTGCTGCTGCCAATGAGCTTCACCGCGCCGGCCGATGCCCGGCCCGGCACCAACCTGCGTCTGCGTGCCAAGGCCAGCTGGCTGGTCTGCCACGATGTTTGCATCCCCGAAAGCGCCACGCTGGAGTTGCTGCTGCCGGTGGTGGCCGCCGGCACGACGCCGGGCGCGACCGCCTGGACGTCGCTGTTCGAGCGCGCCGCCGGCACACGCGCCCAGCCGCTGAAGGGCTGGTCGGCCGAGTTGCAGCGCAGCGGTCGCGAGTTGCTGCTGACGCTGCAATCCGACAACCCGCTCGCCGCCGGCGCGGCGCTTCCGGCGGTGGAGGTGTTCCCGTTCACCGAGCAGCTGATCGAGCCTGCGTTCCACGAATTGCATGCCACGCCGCGCGGCTATGCACTGCGCCTGCGCCTGCTGGCGGATGCCCAGGCGCCGGCCGAACTGCGGGGCGTGGTCGTGGCCCAGGGCGGCAGCGGCGCGGTCTGGGGCAGCGCCACGCCGATGGTGGAGTTCAGCGCGCCGCTGCGCGAGGTGCCGCGCATAGCGCTGCCCGAGGGCGCGCGCCGGCTGGACGGCGGCGCGCCCTTGGCTGCGGCGGCCCCTTCCGGCAGCATCGGCACCAGCCTGTGGATGGCGCTGGCGCTGGCCTTCGTCGGCGGCATGGTGCTGAACCTGATGCCCTGCGTCTTTCCGGTGCTGTCGATCAAGTTGCTGAGCCTGGCCAAGCAGGCCGCCGACCCGACAGCGCTGCGCATCCATGCGCTGGCCTACGGCAGCGGCGTGCTCCTCAGCTTCCTGGCGTTGGCGCTGGGGCTGATCGCGTTGCAGGCCGCCGGCAGCGCGGTGGGCTGGGGCTTCCAACTGCAGGAGCCGGGCATGGTGTTCGTGCTGGCGCTGCTGTTCTTTGCCATCGGGCTGAACCTGATGGGCGTGTATGAATTTGCCAACCTGCTGCCGCAGCGGGCCGCGACATGGCGCGCGCAGCGGCCGGCCAGCGACGCCTTTGCCTGCGGCGTGCTGGCGGTGGTGGCGGCCAGCCCCTGCACCGCCCCGTTCATGGGCGCGGCGCTGGGTTATGCGATGACGCAGTCGCCGGCGGTGGCGCTGGCGGTGTTCGCTGCGCTCGGCCTGGGCATGGCGCTGCCCTACATGACCCTGGCGGTGTCGCCGGGCTGGCGCCGCCACCTGCCGAAACCCGGCCTGTGGATGGAACGTCTGAAGCAGGGCCTAGCCTTCCCGATGTTCGCCACCGCGGTATGGCTGATGTGGGTGCTGGGCCAGCAGGCCGGCGTCGGCGCGATGGCCCGGGTGCTGATGGCACTGGTGGGCGTGGCGCTGCTGCTTTGGCTGGCCCACATCGGCGGACTGCGCGGCGTGCTCGGCAAGGGCGTGAGCGGGCTGGCGCTGGCCGGCCTGCTGCTATGGAGCTGGCCGGCCGTCGCGCCCGACACCGGCGCGGCGGGCAGCACCGCCGGCGTCGCCAAGACGGCCGATGGCGCCTGGCTGGCCTATGACGAGGAGGTGCTGAAGCGCTTGTCGGCCGAAGGCCGGCCGGTGTTCGTGGACTTCACCGCGGCCTGGTGCGTGAGCTGCCAGGTGAACAAGCGCCTGGTGCTCAACACCGACGCAACCCGCGAGGCCTTCGAACGTGCCAACGTGGCGCTGATGCGGGCCGACTGGACGCGGCGCGATGCCGTCATCACGCAGGCGCTGGCACGGCTGGGCCGCAATGGCGTGCCGGTGTACGTGCTGATGCGGCCGGGACGAGAACCCCTGCTGCTGCCGGAAATCCTGAGCCACGCTATCGTGAACGAAGCATTGTCCACGCTGCAGCCTTGAGGAGCCGATCATGCCCCCCAGCCTCGACACCCGCCGCCAATGGTTGATTGCCGCCGCCCTGGCCGCGCTCGGTGCCGGCTCGCTGCCGGCCTGGGCGCAGAGCGCCGGCGTCGGCCAGAGCGCACCGGACTTCGAACTGCCGGACACGCAGGGCAAGCGGGTCAAGCTGTCCGACTTCAAGGGTCGGCACGTGGTGCTGGAATGGACCAACCCCGGCTGCCCCTTCGTGGTCAAGCACTACGGCTCGCAGAACATGCAGGGTCTGCAGAAGGAAGCCACGGCGAAGAACGTGGTCTGGCTGAGCATCAGTTCCACCGCCCAGGGCCATGCCGACTACCTGGCGCCCGCCGCGCTGTCGGCCCAGTACCGGCAATGGGGCGCCGTACCCACCGCAATGCTGATGGACGACAGCGGCCAGGTCGGCCGAGCCTACGGTGCGCGCACCACGCCGCACATGTACCTGATCGACCCGAAGGGCGTGCTGGTCTATGCCGGCGGCATCGACGACAAGCGCAGCTCCAACCCCGAGGATGTGAAGACCGCGAAGAACTTCGTTCGCGTCGCACTCGGCGAATCGCTGGCCGGCAAGCCGGTGAGCACCCCCACCACTGCGCCCTACGGCTGCAGCGTCAAGTACGCTGCAGGTTGAGTCCGGACGCGCCTGGCTGCGTGACCGTCCTTCTCGAGTCGCACCCTACAGCAGCGGATAGGGCTGGTCGTCCGGCGTGTCCAGCGCGATGGCGCGGTAGAAGTCCCAGCCGCGGCCCTTGGGGTAGCTGCCGGGGTCGCGCTGGCACAGGTAGCGCACCATCTCGAAGTGGTTGACCTTGTGTCCGACGGCCACCCTGTCCAGCTGCGCGGTGCCGCGGATGTGCGACATGATCGAACGCGCGATCAGCATGTAGGCCCACGGTGCGGAGCCGATGCCGTCCAGCCCCACGCCCGGAAAGTACAGGTCGGGCGCGTCGATGCTGCGGAAGATGCAGCCGCAGCGCGCGCACAGTTCGTTCACGCTGCGGATCGACGCCAGCGTGGGGTCCTCGAAATAGCGCAGGTCGGTGCCGTAGCCGGTGCCCCACAGGATCGCATCCACCTGCAGCGCCGTGCCGTCGCGCAGCGTGACGCGGCGGCCGTCGATGGCCGCCACCTCGCCAGGGTGGCGCTCCAGTTGCGCGTAGTGCTGGATCATGCGCGGCCGGCCCGGGAACAGCTGGTCGTGCAGCACGTCCACCGGCCGCGTCGGCTGGATGGCCTGCAGGCCGAACCTGGCATAGCGTGCCACCATGTCATTGCCAAGCAGCGCGCTCTGCTCGGCCGCGCTGATGCCTTGCGCCTGCATCTTCGCAAAGGGCCGCACGCTGCCGGCAACCGCCTTCGGCCGCGTGGTCGGCAGGAACCAGCGCGTGCCCCGGTACACCCAGACGATGCGCCGGGCACCGTGTTCGATGCACTGGTCGATCAGGTCGAAGGCCGAGGCGCCGCCACCCACCACCACCACCTCGCGGCCGGCCAGCGCCGCCGGCTCGTGCAGCGCGCTGGCATGCGACTCCTGCACGCGGCTGCCGCTGCGCGCCACCGGCGGGATCAGCGGCGTGTTGTGGCCGCCGCTGGCCGCCACCAGGTGGCGCGCGCGCACGGGCCCTTGCGGCGTGTCCAGCAGCCAGGACGCGCCGTCGTGGCGCGCACGCAGCACCGGGCTGCCCAGGCGGATGCCGTCGTGCAGCGCAAAGCGGTCGGCCCAGGCCTGGATGTTGGCCAGGATCTGCGGCGCCAGCGGGCCGGCCAGCGGCAGGTCGCCGATGGCCCAGTCGGCGGTGCTGAGCTGGATGTCCTGCCAGGCCGGCAGTTCGCGCCACAGGCCGCCCAGGCCCTCGCGCGCTTCCAGCACCAGCGCGTCCAGCCCGGCCTGGCGAGCGTAGTGCAGGTGGATGACGCCGGCAATGCCGGCGCCGATGATGGCAAGGTCGAGGGTGCGCGGGGCGGGCATCGGGGGTTGGTTGCGGTGTGCAGCTGAAGCCGCCAGCTTACGCCGTGCCGCGACCGGGTTCACCGTGACTTCGCCGCGGCTGGGTAGCATGCCGGGTACGCTGTCTTTCGATGCAGCTTCGCAGCATGAACAAGCGTGTCGTTTTGGTGGCGCCCGCAGCGGCGCTGCTCGCCCTGGTTGGCTGTGGCGAAAAGAAGTCCAAGGCGCCGGCCGCACCCGACGCCGCCAAGGCCCAGGCCGAAGCCGCTGCCGCATCGGCCGCGCAGGCCCAGGCCGCGGCCGACGAGGCCAAGGCGCAGGAGACGCTGAAGGCCGGCGTCGAGGCCGTGGTCTAAGGCCTGCCGCTGGTGATCATGGACATCGCGCGCGAGAAGATCACCAACGTCGCCAAGCCCGAAGCCTTCGCCGCACCGGTAGCCCAGTTCGCCCACGTGCGCGAGTTTCCCGATGCGTCGTTCAAGGACGTGGTGCGCGCCAATGTCGACACGCTGTATTCATCGGCCTTCCAGGACCTGTCCGCCGAGCCGCTGGTGCTGTTGGTGCCCGACACCCCGGGCCGCTACTACCTGATGCCGCTGATGGATGCGTGGACCAACATCTTCGCCTTGCCCGGCAAGCGCACCACCTGCACCAAGCCGGGCCACTTCGCGATCACCGGCCCGCTCTGGTCGGGGGAGTTGCCCAAGGGCGTGACCGAGCTGAAGTCGCCGACGAACAGGGTCTGGCTGATCGGCCGCACGCAGACCAACGAGCCCAATGACTATGGACTATGCCGCCGTGCACAAGGTGCAGGACGGCTACAGGCTGGTGCCGTTGTCGGCCTTCGGCAAGCCCTACGCGGCGCCGCAGGGGCCGGTCGACCCGAACGTCGACATGAATACGCCGCCGGTGGAGCAGCTGCAGAAGATGAGCAGCGAGGCCTATTTCAATCGACTGGCCGCCCTGCCGGAGAGCAACCCGCCGCCGGCAGCTGAAGCGCCGCTGCTGGACAAGCCCAAGGCCATCGGCATCGTGCCCAGCAAGAAGTTCGACCCGGCCAAGCTGGAGCCGGCGGTGGCCAAGGGACTGGAGAAGTCGGTGTCCATGGCCATCGAAAAGCTGCTGGCCGCGTCGAAGGAGAGCGGCGCGCCGGTCAACGGCTGGCGCGTGCCGCCGATGGTGCTGGGCAACTTCGGCACGGTCTACGGCACGCGCGCCGTGGTGGCGCTGATCGGCCTGGGCGCCAACCTGCAGGCCGACGCTGTCCACCCGTCGCTGTTCGTCGACGGCGACAACCAGCCGCTGAGCGGCACGCACAAGCACGTGATCCGTTTCGACAAGGGCCAGACGCCGCCGGGGAACGTCTTCTGGTCGATCACCATGTGCAACGCTGACTCCTTCTTCGTGGCCAACCCGATCAACCGCTACGCGCTGAGCAGCTGGATGCCGCTGAAGAAGAACGCCGACGGCTCGCTGGAGCTGCACGTGCAGGCCGCATCGCCGGGCAAGGACAAGGCAATCAACTGGCTGCCGGCAGGCTCGGGCGCCTTCAACCTGACGCTGCGCATGTACTGGCCCACCAACCAGGTGCCGTCGATCCTGGACTGCAGCTGGAAACCACCCGCGATCACCAAGCTGCCGTAGACCGGCGTCTCAGGCGGCGGCCAGCGCCGCCACCGACTGCCAGCGCGGGCGGCCGTCGGCAAAGACGCGCAATTCGCCGGGCTCGAACGCGGTCCAGGGCTCGCCGTGGGTCAGCGGCTCGGTGGCCACCAGCACCATGCGGTCGCGCGCGCCATTGGCCTGCGACAGGTCGATCTCCAGATCGCGGTCGACCAGGCGCGCACGGCCGAAGGGGTGCCGCCGCTGCAGCCAGTGCAGCCGATGGGTGGCATGCGCATACAGCGCCTGGCCGTCGCAGAGCAGGAAATTGAAGGCGCCGTGGCGCGAGATGTCGGACGCCAGCTCGGCCAGCCGCGGCGCCACCGCCGTCCAGTGCGGCACCGCGGCATCGCCGAGCACGCCGCGAAGCTCCTGCAGCAGCCAGCAGAAGGCGCGCTCGCTGTCGGTCTGGCCCACCGGCACGAAGGGGCCGTTCAGCCGGGGCTGGAAGCCCTTCAGGTCGCCGTTGTGGCAGAAGGTCCAGCTGCGGCCCCACCAATCGCGGCGGAAGGGGTGGCAGTTGACCAGGCCCACCGGCCCCTGGGTGGCCTTGCGGATGTGGGCGACGATGCGCTGTGCGCGGATCGGGTGCCGGCACAGGAAGTCGGCCAGCGGCGAATCGCTGGCCCGGCCGGCATCGACGAAGACGCGGCAGCCGCTGGCTTCGTGGAAACCCACGCCCCAGCCGTCGACATGCTCTGCCGTGTGCCCGCCGCGCGCGGCAAAGCCGCTGAGCGAGAAGGTGGCCGCCGTCGGCGCATTGCTTTCCAGGGCGAACAGCTGGCACATGAGGCCCTTCTTCGGCCGCGGCGGGGCTCAGTGAAGGAAGGATTCGGCATGTCGCGGCCCGACATGGCACGCCTACACTGAGGGCATGCAAATGCGCACCTTGCCCAGAACCCGCTTCGGCCCGTGGTGGTCGGTGCGGGTGTTTGCTGCAATGCTCGCCTGGGTACCGGCGCACGCCGCCGCGCAGGACCCAGAATTCGCCGTGCGCTGGGACCCGCGTCAGGGCGGCCCGGCCACGCTGCAGGACGCGCTGCTCGGGCTGCGGCTGAAGGCCTCGGCGCCCAGCTACTTCGAGGTGCAGTACTTCGATTTCGCCGTGCCGGCCGGGGTACCGGCGGGCTTCGAGCCGATCCTGCGCAAGCGCCTGACGGGCGGTGAGGCCGAGCTGACTTTCAAGCTGCGCGGCACCCAGCCGCTGCCGGTCGAGCCGTCGCTGAAGCACTGGGACTGCCCGCTGGGCCCCACCAAGGATCGCAAGGACGAAGCCGACATCACCTTCGTCGAGGTCGGCCGCACCATGACCACCTATTCGCGCAGTTGCGGCGTCGAGTCGCGCGATGCAGACATCCAGCCGCCGGCCGCGCTGCAAGCCCGGCCCAAGGGCTGCGGCAGCACGATGACGCGGCTGCGCTCGGGCAAGCTGAAGATCGAGGAGTGGAAGATGGCCGATGGCAGCGTGCTGCTCGAAGCCTCGCGCCCTGGCAAGCACGACGCGGCCTCGATGCGCTCCTTCGAGCGCCAGGTGCTCGAGCCGCTGCTGGCACTGAAGGTGCGGCCGCTGGGGCGCAGCAAGTCGGCCATCGGCGGGGACTGCGCGCGATGACCGAGCTGGTCTTCATCCGCCACGGCGAGACCGACTGGAACCGTCAGCAGCGCTTCCAGGGGCAGATCGACGTGCCGCTGAATGCCACCGGCCATCTGCAGGCGCAGCGCCTGGCCGAGGCGCTGTCGGGCGAATGCTTCGACCTGCTGGTCAGCAGCGACCTGCAGCGCGCGCGCCAGACCATCGCGCCGCTGGAGCGGCAGCACGCGCGCCCGGCGCTGACCCAGGCCGACTGGCGCGAGCAGGGTTTCGGTGTGCTCGAAGGCCTGAGCGTGGACGAGATCAAGGCGCGCCACCCCGAGCTGTGGGCGCAGTGGCTGCGCCACGATGCCGACTACAGCCTGCCCGAAGGCGAGAGCGTGCGCCGCTTCCATGCGCGCGTGGTCGACGCCGTGCGCGGACTGGTGCGCCAGCATGAAGGCCGGCGGCTGCTGATCGTCACGCATGGCGGCGTGCTCGACATGCTGTGGCGCACGGTGCACGGACACCCGCTGCACGGCGCGCGCGACTGCGCCATCCCCAACACCGGCATCAACCGGCTTCGCTGGCGCGCCGGCAGCCTGGACCTGGAACGCTGGGCCGACGACGCGCATCTGGCCGGGCTGCCCGACCAGCCGGCGACTGCACCGCCGAGCGACGCTTGATGCGGCGTTGCGCGTCTGGCAATGAGCCGAAGGCGGCTGACGGCGCGAAGCGGCTTGTAGGAGATTCCGCGATTGGCGTTGCGTCTTCAGGCCGCTGAGGCAAGGCCACTCGCAGCGCGCTTGGCCGGCAAGAAGACAGCGCGGCGCACGCAGCTGCACCCGACGGCGTAGGTGCACACCACCGACCGGGCCCGCAGCGTGCGCGCAGGTGGGGTTCCGAGCGTCGGCAATGTTCGGCTGCTTCTACAGCCGCCCAGCGCCGACCGGCGCCGGCGCCATGCCTCGGACCGCTATTCGGTGGCGGCCATGCGCTGCTGCAATTGCTGCAACACCTTGGGCAACGACAGCCGCTGCGTCAGCACCTCGGTCATGCGCCGTGCGCAGCGGCGATGCACCCGATCGAAGGCGATCCATTCGTAGTTGTCCATCTCCGGTCGGCGGCGGCCCCACAGGTCGGTGAAGTGGCTGCTGCAGTGGCACTGCCGCGGGTCGATGCGCTCGCGCAGCCCGGCATACAGGTGCAGGTCCTTGGTCGGCCGGTAGCCGAAGTGGCCCAGGTCGAGCAGCTCCTCGGGGGCAAAGCGCAGGCCGGTTTCCTCGGCCGTCTCGCGGATGGCGGTGGCCAGCGTCGTTTCGCCGGCATCGCCGCCGCCCTTGGGAATATCCCAGACCACGGTGCCGGTGGCATGGCACAGCAGCAGTTCGCCGTGCGGGTTGATGACGAGGATGCCGGCGCTGAGGGACTTCACCGCCGCGATTCTGCCGCGCGGCGGCTGACCCACAATGGCCGCATGCCACCGATCCTCTCCATCGCCGGGCTCGGCAAGACCTATGCCTCCGGCCACGTGGCGCTGGACGACGTGCACCTGGACATCCGCCGCGGCGAGATCTTCGCGCTGCTGGGCCCCAACGGCGCCGGCAAGACCACCTTGATCAGCATCGTCTGCGGCATCGTCACGCCCAGCCGCGGCACGGTGCTCGCCGACGGCCATGACATCCAGCGCGACTGGCGTGGCGCGCGCTCGGCCATCGGCCTGGTGCCGCAGGAGTTGCACACCGACGCCTTCGAGACGGTGTGGAACACGGTGCAGTTCAGCCGCGGCCTGTTCGGCAAGCCGCGCGACCCGGCGCTGCTGGAACGGCTGCTGAAGCAGCTGTCGCTGTGGGACAAGAAGGACGCGCGCATCCGCACACTGTCCGGCGGCATGAAGCGCCGCGTGATGATCGCCAAGGCGCTGAGCCACGAGCCGCGCATCCTGTTCCTGGACGAGCCCACCGCCGGCGTGGACGTGGAGTTGCGCCGCGACATGTGGCAGATGGTGCGTGGCCTTCAGGCCACCGGCGTGACCATCATCCTGACCACACACTACATCGAGGAAGCCGAGGAGATGGCCGACCGCATCGGCGTCATCGACAAGGGCCGGCTGATCCTTGTGGAAGACAAGGCGCAGCTGATGCAGCAGCTGGGCCGCAAGCAGCTGACGCTGCAGCTGCAACGACCGCTGGCCGAGCTGCCTTCGGGGCTGTCCGACTGGCACTTGGAGCTGTCGGCCGACCGGCAGACGCTGATCTACCAGTACGACGCGCGGCAGGAGCGCTCGCACATCGCCGAGCTGCTGCGCGCGCTGGCCGCGCAGGGCATCGAGTTCCGCGACCTGCAGACCGCGCAGAGCTCGCTGGAGGACATCTTCGTCAGCCTGGTCAGGAAGCACGAGCCATGAACCTGCACGCGATCCGCGCCATCTACCGGTTCGAAATGGCGCGCACCTGGCGCACGCTGCTGCAGAGCATCGCCGCGCCGGTGATCAGCACCTCGCTGTACTTCGTGGTCTTCGGCTCGGCCATCGGCTCGCGCATGGCGCAGGTCGACGGCATCAGCTACGCGGCCTTCATCGTGCCCGGGCTGATCATGCTGGCCATCCTGACCGAGAGCATCTCCAACGCCTCCTTCGGCATCTACATGCCCAAGTTCGCCGGCACGATCTACGAAGTGCTGTCGGCGCCGGTGTCGGCGCTGGAAATCGTCATCGGCTACGTCGGTGCCGCCGCCAGCAAGTCGATCGTGCTCGGGTTGCTGATCCTGGCCACGGCGCGCGTGTTCGTCGACTTCTCGATCGCTCACCCGGTGTGGATGCTGGCCTTCCTGGTGCTGACCTCGGTGACTTTCAGCCTGTTCGGCTTCGTCATCGGCGTGTGGGCCGACGGCTTCGAGAAGCTGCAGATCGTGCCGGTGATGATCGTCACGCCGCTGGCCTTCCTGGGCGGCAGCTTCTATTCGATCCACATGCTGCCGCCGCTTTGGCAGCAGATCACGCTGTTCAACCCGGTGGTCTACCTGGTCAGCGCCTTCCGCTGGAGCTTCTACGGCGCGGCCGATGTCGGCGTGGGCATCAGCCTGGGCATGACGGCGCTGTTCATGCTGCTGTGCCTGGGCGCGATTGCCTGGATCTTCCGCACCGGCTACAAGCTCAAGGCCTGAAGCGGTCTGCCATGGCGTCAGCCACGACGCCCTGCGCCAGGCGTCCCGACAAGCCGCCGAGACAGCGCCTGGCCCACGCGGTGGTCAGCTCACCTGCACCCGCGGCGTCGCGGAGCTGGCGGCAACCGCACCGACCACCGCCGCCTGTCCGAAACCGTGCCGGTGGAACGCCGCCAGGACCGCGTCGAGCGCCGCGGGCGTGCACGACACCAGCAGGCCGCCGCTGGTTTGCGGGTCGCTCAGCAGCGCCTGGTCCGGCGCCGCGAAGCTGGCGGGAAGGACGATGTCGTGCCCATAGCCGGCCCAGTTGCGGCCCGAAGCGCCGGTGACCATGCCTTGCGAGGCCAACGCGCGCACGCCCGGCAGCAGCGGCACGGCGGCCCAGTCCAGGCGCACGTCGCAGCGCGCCCCGCGCGCCATTTCCAGCGCGTGGCCGGCCAGGCCGAAACCGGTGACGTCGGTGATGGCATGCACGCCCGGCATCTCGGCCAGGTCGGGCCCCGGCGTGTTGAGCTGGGTCGTGGTCCGGATCATCTGCGCATAACCGTCGTCGCCGAGTTCGCCTTTCTTCAGCGCCGCGCTCATCACGCCCACGCCCAGCGGCTTGCCCAGCACCAGCAGGTCGCCGGGGCGGGCGTCGGCGTTGCGCTTGACGCGCTTCGGGTGCACCAGCCCCAGCGCCACCAGGCCGTAGATGGCCTCGACCGAATCGATGGTATGCCCGCCGGCGATGGGGATGCCCGCCGTACGGCACACCGATGCGCCGCCTTCGAGGATGCGCCCGATGGTGGCCGTGGAAAGCACGTTGATCGGCATGCCGACGAGGGCCAGCGCCAGGATCGGCCGCCCACCCATGGCATACACGTCGCTGATGGCGTTGGTGGCAGCGATGCGCCCGAAGTCGAAGGGGTCATCGACGATGGGCATGAAGAAGTCGGTGGTGGCAATCAGCGCCTGCTCGTCGTTGAGCTGGTATACCGCGGCGTCGTCGGCAGTCTCGATGCCAACCAGAAGCTCCTTCGGGATCGGCATCGCCGCCGTGCCCTTGAGGATCTCCGACAGCACGCCAGGGGCGATCTTGCAGCCGCAGCCGCCGCCGTGCGAGAGCGAGGTCAGGCGCGGCTCGGCGGGTCTTTCGGGGGCATTCATCATTCGTCTCCTCGGGATGGACGGGCGAGCAGTTCGCCCAGCAGTCGATGCAACGCGGCGCTTTCGCTGGCGGGCGAGAACAACGGCGCGCGGCTTGCGATCTGGCGCTGCAAGCCGGGCAGCATAGCCGCATCGTCGCGTGCACGCTCCAGCAGGGCCGCCAGCGCACGGTCGTCGCCCGCCGGGAAGTAGCCCGCGTAGTCGGTGCCGAGCAGCCCGACATTGCCGTCGATGTACGAGGCCAGCACTGGCGTGCCGCTGCGCACCGCCTCGATGACCACATGCGCGCCACCTTCCATGCGGCTGGCATGCACCAGCACATGCGCAGCCTGGATGCGCCGGCGGGTGGCGGCATGGTCGAGCGCACCGAGCCAGCGGTAGTGGGGCTGGCTGCGCTGCAGCGCGGCAGCCTGTTCGCCCAGCGACGCATCCAGGGCAATGCCGACATGGTCGAAGCGCAGGTCACTGCGCGACACCAGCCGAGCCGCCGCGCGGAAGTAGGTGCGCGGATCCTTCTCCTCGCGCAGATGGCCCACCATCAGCGCGCGCAGATGGGCCCGGGTCTTGGGCAGCGTGCGCCGCAACGCGCAGGACTGCAGCACCACGTGGCAGCGCGGCCGCAGATGGGGCGGCAGGCAGGCCGCGCCCAGCTCGTTCAGCACCACCAGCGCATCGGCTGCGGCCAGCGAGCGCTGGGCCGAGGCGTCGTACTCGATGTCGCGGTACAGATCGGTGCCGGTCAGCACCAGCAGCAGCGGCCGGTTCGGATGGGCACTGCGCCATGCCGCCACAGATGCCGCCGAACGCCGCGCATGCAGCGCGATCATCAGCGCGGGCGTGTCGTCCGCTGCGGCGCCGCCGGCCGGCCAGCCGGCCAGCAGATGCACGCGGTATGCTGAAGCCAGCAAGCGCGCCCAGCGGCGCGCGGTCTGCCAGTTGCCGTTGTTGGCGTCCGCCAGCGCCGGGGTCACGATGAGGATGGTATGGCCGTGCACACGACAAGCCTAACGCCGATTGACGCCGACGCGGTGGCGGCGCGCAGCGGCGGACGGCACCTGCTGGTGCAGGCGCTGCAAGCCAGCCGGCGCGACACGCTCGCCACCTTCGCGGCCTGCGCAGCCGCACTGCCCGGCCTGGCCGTGCCGATGCGCGCCGAATTGAACCCGCCGCTTTGGGAGCTCGGCCACATCGGCTGGTTCCAGGAGTACTGGTTGGCGCGCAACCCAGTCTGGCGCGCAGGCCATGCGGCCGACCCCGCGCTGCCGCGGCGGCCCGGCGCGCGCGCGAATGCCGACGCGCTGTACAACTCCAGCCTGGTGCCGCACGACAGCCGTTGGGCGCTGCCGCTGCCGGATGCCGCGACCACGCAAGCCGAGCTGGCAGCACAGCTGCATGCCACGCTGGCCCTGCTGCAGCACGCCGATGCCGACGGCGATGATGCGCTGTACTTCTTTCGCCTCGCCTTGCTGCACGAGGACATGCACCACGAAGCCGCGCTGTACATGGCGCAGGGGCTGGGCATCCCGATCGAGGACGCACGCTGGCAACCACGCGCCTTGCCGGCGCCGACGCAGCTGGCTCTGCCGGCCGGGCCCTGGCGCCTGGGCAGTGATGCGGGGCGCGGCTTCGCCTTCGACAACGAGCTGGGCGCGCACGAGGTGGCACTGCAGCCGACGCGCATCGACGCCCAGGCGCTGCGCTGGGCCGAGTTCCTGCCCTTCGTCGAAGCCGGCGGCTACGCTGAACTGCGCTGGTGGGATGACGCGGGCCGCGACTGGCTGACTCAGCACCGGCCACAGGCGCCGCGCCACCTGAAACGCGAGGCCGCCCAGTGGCAGCAATGGCGCCATGGACGATGGTGCGAGTTGGACCCTCGACTGGCCGCGTGCCACCTGACGCAGCACGAAGCCCTGGCCTGGTGCCGCTGGGCCGGCCGGCGGCTGCCAACCGAGGCCGAGTGGGAACGCGCTGCGCTGACGCGTGCGGGCGAGTTCCGGTGGGGCGACGTGTGGGAATGGACCGCCAGCCCCTTTGCGCCCTACCCGGGCTTCGTGCCCCACCCCTATCGCGACTACTCTGCCCCCTGGTTCGACGGCCGGCCGGTCTTGCGCGGCGCCTCCTTCATGACCCAGCCGCGCATGCGCCACCCACGCTTTCGAAACTACTTCCCGGCGCAACGCAACGACGTGCCCGCGGGATTGCGCAGTTGCGCGCTGTAAGGAAGTTGCCCTCCGCCGCGACCGCGGCGGACGGGCCGACGCCGGCCCTATGGCGCAATGGAATGGAAAGACCATGCTGTGCGTATTGGATGGTGAGCAGGCGGCCGAGTCTGTTTCCTGGCCGTCCACCAGGGCAAACGGGGTGCCGACACCATCGGCCCGATGCGCGTAGAGTGCCGGGCGGTCTTTCGGCCCGACCCCAGCCCCGTTTCAACCCCAGAGGAGATCCCCATGCTCAGCCTTTCCCCCTCGCGCACCTTCCAGGCCCTGCTGACCTGCGCCGTCTTCGCCTTCGGCAGCCTGAGCCATGCGCAGCAGGTGTTCCGCGTCACCACCATTCCCGAGGAGGCGGCCACCGAGCAGGTGCGCAAGTTCACCCCGCTGGCCGCCTACCTGGAGAAGAAGCTGGGCATGAAGGTGGAATTCACACCGGTCAGCGACTACCCGGCCGCGGTCGAGGCGCTGGTCAACAAGAAGGTGGACCTGGTCTGGTTCGGCGGCTTCACCTACGTGCAGGCGCAACTGCGTTCGGGCGGCAAGATCATCCCCATTGCGCAGCGCGAGGAAGACACGCGCTTCCAGTCGGTGTTCATCGCCAAGACCGACTCGGGCATCAAGACGCTGGCCGACATGAAGGGCAAGCAGGTCAGCTTCGGTTCGCAGAGCAGCACCTCGGGCCACCTGATGCCGCGCAGCAACCTGCTGAACGCCGGCATCGACCCGGAGAAGGACTTCAAGCGCATCGCCTACAGCGGCGCGCACGACGCGACCATCGCCTCGGTGGTCAGCGGCAAGGTCGACGCAGCGGCGCTGGACATCACCGTGTGGCGCAAGTTCGTCGCCGAGAACAAGGTCAACACCAAGGAAGTCGACGTGTTCTTCACCACGCCGCCCTTCTACAACTACAACTGGTCGGTCCACGCCGACATGCCGGCCGAGCTGCGCAACAAGGTGCAGAAGGCGCTGCTCGAGCTGGATGTGTCCACGCCCGAGGGCAAGGAGATCCTGCAGCTGAACCGCGCCACACGCTACATCCCGACCTCGCCCGACAACTACAAGGGCATCGAGGCTGCGGGCCGCAGCGCCGGGTTGATCTGAGCCGCGCCGCGTGAAGCTCGAGCTTCGCGGCCTGGCCGCCTGCCACCCGGCCGCACGGGCCGGGGCGCTGGCGTTGCAGCCGCTGGACCTGCAGGTCGCCTCCGGCGAGCAGCTGGCGGTGATCGGCCCGTCCGGTGCCGGCAAGACCACGCTGCTGCAGGCCATGGCCTGCGCGCTGCCACCGCGCTCCGGCGTGCTGCGGCTCGATGGGCAGGACCCGTGGGCGCTGCCGCGGCACGAGCTGCAGCGGCTGCGCGGCCGGCTGTTCCTGGCGCCGCAGGTGCCGCCGCTGCCGCCGCGCCAGCGCGTGGTCACCTCGGTGCTGGCTGGCCGGTTGCCGGCGATGGACCTGCTGGCCAGCCTGCGCTCGCTGTTCTATCCGCAGGACATTCCGGCCGCGCACGACGCACTGCAGCGCTTCGACCTGGCTGACAAGCTGTTCGAGCGCGTCGACCGCCTGTCCGGTGGCGAGCGCCAGCGCGTCGGCCTGGCGCGGGCCCTGCTGGCCCCCGCCAGCCTGTGGCTGGTGGACGAGCCGCTGTCGGCGCTGGACCCGACGCGCGCCCAGCAGGCGCTGGCCACGCTGCTGCGGCAGGCCCGCGAACGCGGCGTCACGCTGGTAGCCACGCTGCACCAGGTGGACGCCGCGCTGGCGAACTTTCCGCGCATCGTCGGCCTGCGCGAGGGCGTGCTGGTGTTCGACCTGCCCGTCGCCGAGGTCGGCCGCGAACGGCTGGCCCGGCTGTATGCGCAGCACGAGCACGAGTTGCAGACCGATGCGGCCGCGCTGCCCGAAGAGCAGGTGCCACAGCCGAGCGCACCCGTGGTCATGCATTGCCGATGAGCGCAGTGTGAGCACCGCCACCGCCCCCAGCGCCGACCTGCGCGCGCCCCCTGCGCGCGACCCGGCTTGGCTCGGCCGCGTGTTCTGGGCCGGTGCCGGCCTGGTGCTGCTGTGGCCGCTGCTGGTGGCCACCGAATTCCGGCCGTGGACGCTGTTCGAGGCCTCGAACCTGAAGGTCACCGCGCAGTTCCTGGCCAGCTTCCTGCCGCCCGCGCATTCGGCCGAGTTCCTGGCGATGGTCGCGCGCGAGACCTGGCGCACCGTGGCCATCGCCACCGCAGGCATGACGCTGGCGCTGCTGCTGGCGTGGCCGCTGACGCTGCTGTCGACGCGCGTGCTGTCGGTGTCGGCGCTGTCGGGGCGCATGGCGCGTGGTCCGTTCTGGTTGCGCCAGGCGCTGCGCTGGGGGCTGATCGTGCTGCGCAGCGTGCCCGAGCTGGTGTGGGCGCTGGTCTTCGTGCGCGTGGTCGGCCTGGGGCCCACCGCCGGCGTACTGGCCATCGCGCTGACCTATGGCGGCATGCTCGGCAAGGTCTACGGCGAGATCCTGGAAAGCGGTGAGACGCATGCCACCGAGACGCTGCTGCGCAACGGCAGCTCACGGCTGCAGGCCTTCTTCTACGGCCTGCTGCCGCAGAACGCCGGCGAGCTGACCAGCTACACCGTCTACCGCTGGGAATGCGCAATCCGCAGCTCGGTGGTGCTGGGGTTCGTCGGCGCCGGCGGGCTGGGCCAGCAGATGGACAACTCGATGAAGATGTTCCACGGCGGCGAGGTGCTGACCATGCTGGCCGTGTTCGTGGCGCTGGTCGCACTGGCCGACCATGTCAGCGCGCAGCTGCGCAAGGTGCTGGCATGAACACGAACCGGCCCCGCATGAGTGCGGCCGATGCGCCCTACCGGATGCCGCCGCCGCTGTTCAGCGCGCGCTGCAAGGCCTGCTGGTTCATGGCGGCAGTTATGCTGCTGGTGGCGGCCAGCTTCTGGACGCTGCAGCTGCAATGGGGCCAGTTTCTGTCGCTGGAGGCACTGCGCAGCATGGGGCGTTTCCTCGGCGAGTTCTTCCCGCCCGACACCTCCCCGGCCTTTGTGCGCAAGGTGCTGCTGGGCACCTGGGAGACGCTGGCCATGTCGGCGCTGGGCTCCGCGCTGGCCGCCGCCGCGGGGTTGCTGCTGGCGCTGCCGGCGAGCCGGCTGCACGACCGCGACGCCGCCTGGGCGCGCGCGCCGACGCGGCTGCTGCTGAACGCGCTGCGCGCTGTCCCCGAGCTGGTCTGGGCAGCGCTGCTGCTGATCGCCGCCGGGCTGGGCCCCTTCGCCGGCACGCTGGCGCTGGCCGCGCACACCACCGGTGTGCTCGGCCGGCTGTTCGCCGAAAGCCTGGAGAACGCACCGCCCGGGCCGGCCGCGGCGCTGCGCGCGCAGGGCGTGGGCAACGGCCGGCTGTTCCTGTACGCGACGCTGCCGCAGGTGCTGCCACAGCTGCTGAGCTACACGCTGTACCGCTGGGAGAACAACATTCGCGCCGCGGCCGTGCTGGGTGTCGTCGGCGCCGGCGGTCTGGGCCAGCTGCTGAGCTTCCACATGGGCCTGTTCCACATGGGCAAGACGGCCACCATCCTGGCGGCGATGCTGCTGCTGGTGGCCATGGTCGACGCCCTCAGCTATGTCGCGCGGCGGCTGCTGACACGATGAGGCGGCCGCGAACATCGATCGCAGGCGATGGCAGGCACCGGCTGGCGCTGCCGGCGGCCGTGCTGGCCTGCGCTTTGGGCATCGCGTGGTGGACCACCACCGCTCCTGGTGCTGTGTTCGACGCTGCCTGGTGGGCGCAGCAGGCCAGCAGGCTGCTCGCCTGGCAGCAGCAATCGCCGGCGCTGTTCCTGGCCGGCTTCATGCTGCTGTTCGTGCTGCTGTCGGCGCTGGCCCTGCCCGGCTGCGGCGCGCTGTCGCTGCTGGCCGGCAGCGCCTACGGCACGCTGGCCGGCACGCTGCTGGTCGGGCTGGCCTCCACCTGCGGCGCGCTGCTGGCCTTCCTGGTGGCGCGGCACTGGGCACGCGAGCGGGTGCAGCGCCGGCTCGGGCACCGGCTGCAACGCCTGGAGACGCTGGTCGCTAGGCATGGCACGCTGGGCCTGCTCGGGCTGCGCCTGCTGCCGGTGCTGCCCTACCCGCTGCTGAACCCGCTGCTCGGGCTGAGCCGCATGTCGGTGCGGGCCTTCTTCTGGACCAGCCTGGTCGGGCTGACGCTGGGCAGCCTGCCCTATGTCTGGGCCGGGCAGTCGCTGCATTCACTGCTGCAAGGGCTGCCGGGCCGGCATCTGCTGTGGCTGGCGCTGGCCTGCAGCCTGCTGCTGGTAGCGGCACTGACCGTGCGGCGCCGCCGCGCCCAGGAGGCCGGCTGATGCCCGACGCCGCACGCGCAGGCTGGCTCTTCGCCTACGAATGGGACCGCCTGGCCCTGCAGCGCCTGGGCGCGCAACGCTTCGACCATGCCGGCTTCGACCTGTTTGCCTTCCCCAGCAACGCGGCACTCATCGGCTTCGACCTGGAACGCTTCGCGCAGCGCCAGGCGCGGCGCGGACAGCGCGCCGGCTGGCGCGGCGTGCTCTCGCATCACGAGCAGTTCGGCGCGCTGGCCGCGGCGCTGGTGGCCGAGAAACTGGGCCTGCCCGGCGCCACGCCCGAAAGCATCCTGGCCGCGCAGCACAAGCTGCATGCGCGCCGCGTACTGCAACACGTACTGCCGCAGGCCAACCTTGGCTTCGCGCCGCTGGACGCCTGCTACGGCGACCCGGCGCCCGAAGGGCTAAGCTACCCGTGCTTCGTCAAGCCGGTGAAGGCGGCCTTCTCGGTGCTGGCACGCCGTGTGGAAAACCGCGACGAGCTGCAGGCCCACACCCGCTTCGGCCGGCGCGAGCTGTGGGTCATCCGCCGGCTGGTCGAGCCCTTCGAGCGCATCTGCCGCGAGCGACTGCCGCAGGCCGGCAGCGCGCACCGCATGATGCTGGAGGAGCCCGTGCCGCCCGACACACCCCAGTACAACCTGGACGGCTGGGTGCAGGACGGCCAGGTACATGCGCTGGGCGTGGTCGACGCGGTGATGGTGCCCGGCACCCAGGCCTTCATGCGCTGGGAGGTGCCCAGCCGCCTGCCACCAGCGGCGCAGCAGCAGGCGCTGCAGGTGGCACGCCAGTTCCTGCAGGCCATCGGATACCGCCACGGCTTCTTCAACCTGGAGTTCTTCCACGACGCGACCAACGGGCGGCTCAGCGTGATCGAGTGCAACCCGCGGCTGGCGTCGCAGTTCGGCGATCTGCACCAGCGGGTACTGGGCCTGGATGCGCACGCGATGGCGGTGGCACTGGCCTGCGGCGAGGATCCACTGGCCGTGCCCCGCGCCGCACCCAGCGCCGGCGCAGCCGCCAGCCTGGTGTACCGCGCGATGCGCCCCGACGCCGTGCCGCTGCCACCGGCCACGGCCGCGCGCGCGGCGTTCAGCCAGCAGCATGCCGATGGCCTGCTGTTCAGCTTCCCCAAGCACGGCCATGCGCTGCAGCGCGACTTCAAGTGGACCGGCAGCCATCGCTACGGCATCGTCCACCTGGGCGCGCGCGACCGCGAACAGCTGCGCGAGCGAGCCGAGCACGCCAGCGCACTGCTCGGCTGGCCGGCACCCTACCTAGACCAGCCGCGGCCGGCCGCGGCCAGCTTTGTCCGGCCCGACGCGCACCACGCGCGGGGATTCCAGCCTTCCCATCACAGCCCAGGAGCACCCTGACCATGCGTCTTCCGAACTTCTCGATTTCCAGACTGGCGGGCATCGGCCTGCTTTTGACCACGCTGCTGTCCGGCTGCTCGTCGATGACGGCGCAGAACCCGCCGGGCGCGCTGAAGCCGGTCAATGCGGTGGCCGACGCCGGCGACGACCGCGTGATGCTCAAGGGCGCCGACGTGGTGGCCTATTTCACCCAGGGCAAGTATGTGCAGGGCAACCCGCAGCACAGCAGCCGCTACCAGGACATCACGTTCCGCTTCGCCAGCGCCGAGCACAAGGCGCTGTTCGACGCCGCCCCGCTGAAGTACCTGCCGCAGTACGGCGGCTATTGCGCCAACGGCATCGTCTATGCGATCCCGTGGGGCGGCGATGCCGACACCTGGCGCATCGTCGACGGCAAGCTCTACATCTTCGGCGGCCAGGGCAGCATGGATGGATTCCTGCTCGATGTGCCAGGCAACATCAAGCTCGCCGACCAGTACTGGAAGGCTGAGGTCGACGGCAGCAACAGCTTCTGGCAGCGCAGCAAGCGCCTGGTATTGCGCGTGCCGCACTACAAGAGCGGCGAGGAGCTGGCCAAGGAGGTGGCGGCGGCCCAAGCCAAGAAGAGCTGAAGCGCCCGACGGCGCGTCAGCGCGGGTAGCCCAGCGCCGGCTGGCCGAAGCCTTCGGCGGCGCGCCAGCCCGGTGGCTTCAGGAACAGGTTGTCCAGCATGCCGCCGGGGTCGTAGTCCGGATAGCGGCGACCGGGGTTCTTGGCCTGCCACTCGGCCTTGATCTGCGCGCCGGTCTTGTAGTACGGCACCTTGTTCGCATAGGCCGCCAGCGAGGCGGCACGCCAGCCGGTGTCGCGGATCGCGGGCCATTGCGCGTCGCCATGCGCCACGTTCCAAGCCGGATCGACGCCCCAGGCGGTCTGGCCGAGGATGTCGCCGAAGATGAACAAGCGCCCGTCGTACACCGTCCAGGCCGTGGGGTCGCTGCCCAGCTTGATGGCGAAGGCGGCGCCACTGGCACAGAATCCGCCGTACTGCGGCTCGTAGCGCGCAGGATCGGCTTGGAACAGCGCCATGTGCTCGCGGCTGGCGAAGTAGTAGCTGCGCTGCGGCAGATCGACGCGCAGTGCCGGGTCGCCGCGCTGCGGCTGCTGGCGGGTGAAGTAGGCCACCGGGTCATGGCCGAGCAGCATCACTGGCCGGCCGTCCGCGTTCGGCACCGTCGCATACGGTGTGCCGCACCCGACGAGCCAGGCCGAGCCCACCAAGCACAGCAGCCCTGTCCACCACGATCGTCGCATGTCCGCCCCTTCAACACCTCGATCCGAGCTTGTGCCACAAGACGACGGGTCTTGCACGCCACCGCGCAACGCAAGGCGCCGGGTGCTGGCCGCGGCCGCGCCGTTGCCAAAGGAGCCACGCGTGGCCTGGGTGCTGGGCTCGGGCGGGCCGCGCGGCTTCGTGCATGTCGGCGTCATCCAGGCGCTGCAGGAGCTGGAGCTGGCACCCGATCTGATCGTCGGTGCCTCGGTCGGCGCGTTCGTGGGCACGCTGTGCGCCGCCGGCTTGCCGGCAGCCGAACTGAGGCGGCTGGCACTCGACACCCAACCCTGGGCCTTGCTGCGCTGGCGCCCTACCGACCCGACACGCCTGAGCGGGCAGGCGCTGGCGCAATTCGTCAACCAGAAGCTCGACCAGCGACGCCTGCAGGTGCTGCCCACGCCCATGGTGTGCGCAGTGCAGCGGCTTCGCGACGGTGCCGTGATTGGCCTGAGCCGTGGCAATGCCGGCGTCGCGGTGCAGGCGTCCTCGGCCGTCGAGGGGCGCTTCACACCGGTGACGATCCGCGGCGAGGCCTATGCCGACGCCGACCTGAAGATGCCCTTGCCGGTGCGCCTGGCGCGCTCGCTGGGCGCGGTGCGCGTGCTGGCCGTGGACGCATCGGCACACGAGGACCGCGCCCCTGCCGGCGCTGCCGAGTACCGCGAAGTCGATCTGCTCAAGCGCGCGCTCACCCGGATCGATGCCGATGCGGCCGACCTGGTCTTGCACCCGGACACCGGCTACTGGGCCGGCATCACGAGCGAGTACCGTGAGCGGCTGATCCGCATCGGCTACCAGGACACGCTGGCCCAGGCGCAGACACTGCGCGCGTTGCACGCCCGCTGAGCCGGGCCGGCATCAACGGCCGGCCGCACTGTCGGCGATGCGACGTGCCAGCTCGGCCAGGGCCTGGCGGTGGGCCGCCGCAAGCTCGCTGGCGCTGGCGCCGGTCGCAGCGGACTCGAAGGCCGCATCGAACACGGCAGGTGGCGCGGCGCCTTTCGGATCGGCCAAGCTCCAGCGCGCGAACAGCTCGACGCTGCGTCCGTCGGCCGCGACGTCGAAGGCGCCGAATTCCACGCGCAGCTGGCGTGTGGGTGACACGCCAGGCGGCAACGGCGCCACCCAGACCGGGACGCCGAACTCGCGCGCCAGGTCCTGTCGCAACAACCGCGGCACGGCGTCGCGCAGCGGCTCGGCCCAGCGTGCGCCACCCAGCGGCTGCAGCCCGGCCGCACCTTGTGGCACGAACAGCACGTCGCGGTCCAGGTGCCCGGGCAGCAGCACCGGCATCATCAACTGCCACACGCCCGGCACCCTGGCGGCCGCCGGCGCGGAGGCGCTGCCGGCTTCGACCGGCAAGCGCACCCAGCTGAGCGCGGGCCCGGGGCTGCTGGCGCAGGCACCTAGCACCAGGGCGGTAGCCAACAGCGCCAATCCGATACGGTTGCAGCGTTGGCAGAGAGGCAGTCTTCGTGGCATGGGGGCTTTCAGGGCGCTGCGACGCGCCCGCGCAACAACAGCTCGGGGCGGCTTTCGAGCGTCTCGCTCAGCTCGCGCAACGATCGCGCGGCGCGCGAGACATCTTGCAGTGCACGGTCGGCGCCCAGCCGCAGCGTCGAATCCTCGGCCGTGGCCTGACGCAATGCGGCCGCGGCCAGCGCCAGCTCTCGTGCCGCCTGCTGCAGTTCGGCAAGCAGCGGCGCGCTGGCCTCGGCCATCTGCAGCGCCTGGCCCTGCGCCGCCGAAGCGGCACGGCCCACCTGCTGGGCACCCTGCCCGAGTTGCTGCAGCGCCTGGCGCGCGTCGGCCAGTGTCTCGCGCGACGTCCCGGCAAGTGGCACCAACTCGCGTTCCAGGCGCGATGCCAGGCGTTCCACCGCCTGCGCAGCATCGGCCGTGTGCGCCAGCGCACGCTCGGGTTGCGGGCCGGCCATCAACCGCCGCGCCGACTGGGCCAGCGCGGCCAGGTCCTGACCAATCTGCGCCAGGTCCAGGCCCTGCAACTGGGCCTGCAGTGTCTGCAGCCGCGTGGGCTCGGTGGGTATCGATGGCAGCCCGCTGCCCGCTGCGGTCGGACGGGCGGCGCTGGCGCGGGACGAATCCAGGTCCAGTTCGACATAGAGCTGGCCGGTGAGCAGACTCTGCATGGCCAGGCGCGCGATCATGCCGCGCGCCACCAGCGCCGGCACCAAGGCTTCGCCGCTGCCGACGCCAGGGCCCAGCAGCTCGCGCAGCAAGGCCCGGTCGAACTGGGCCGTCACCGGCACCGACACGCCGCCCGGGCCCAGCGGGGCCAGCCCGAAGGCCGTGACCTGGCCGATGCGCACGCCGCGAAACACGACGGGCGCGCCGACCTGCAGCCCGAACACCGAGCTGTCGAAACGCATCGAGGCCGACTCGGTGGCGGCGAACCAGCGCGTGCTGCCGATGATCGCGGCCAGCAGCAGCGCCAGCCCGAGCAGGGCGAACAGGCCGACGCGCCAGGCCAGCGGTCTCATGCGGCGGCCCGGCCGAAGAAGGAACGTACCGCTGCCGGACCGTTTTCGAGCAGATCCTCCGGGGCGCCGATCGCTGTCATGGTGCGTTCCTGGGGGTCGAGGAAGAGGGCCCGGTCGGCGACGGCAAACACGCTTGCGATCTCGTGCGTGACCATCACCACCGTGGTGCCCAGATCTTGCCTCAAGTGCAGCACCAGCTCGTCCAGCCGACCGGCATTCACCGGATCCAGGCCGGAGCCGGGTTCGTCGAGGAACAACAGCTCAGGGTCGAGCGCCAACGCGCGGGCCAGCGCAGCGCGCTTGCGCATGCCGCCGGACAGCTGGGCCGGCATCAACTCGAAAGCGCCGTCCAGACCGACCAGTGCCAGCTTGAACCGGGCACGGCGCTCGCACTCGGCAGCTTCGAGCGTGGTGAACAGGCGCATCGGCAGCATCAGGTTGTCGCCCAGCGACATCGAACTCCACAACGCCCCGGCCTGGAACATGACGCCGAAACGTCGGCGCAGCGCGGCGCGCGGCTCTTCGGCACCTCGGTGCAGGTCTTGGCCGTCGTACAGCACCTGGCCACTGGCCGGCAGCTCGAGCCCGACCAGATGGCGCAGCAGGGTGCTCTTGCCACAGCCGCTGGGCCCGACGATCACCAGCACCTCGCCGCGCCTCACCTCGAAGTCCAGGCCGCGCTGCACCATCTGCCCGCCGGCCATGACCGACAGATCCCGCACCTGCACCAACGGCGACGGCCCGTCCACGGCCACGGCTCAGTACCCCCAGGCGGTGAAGGCCACCGTGGTGACGCAGGCCGCTGCCACGATCCAGACCAGCGCCCTGACCACTGCCGCGGTGGTGGCCTCGCCCACGGCCTGGGCGCTGCGCTCGGCATGCAGCCCCTCGCGGCAGCCTGCCAGGGCCACCAGTGCCGCATACAGCATGCCCTTGAACAGGCCGATCCAGAGGTGCACGGCCGTCACGGCGCGCAGGCTTTGCTGCAGGTACTCGGCGCTGCTGAGGCCGTAGACCAGCACCGCAGGCAGCCCACCCGCAGCAATGCCGGCCAGCGCACCGAAGGCCAGCAAGACCGGCGCCATCAGTAACAGCGCCAGCAGGCGCGGCAGCACCAGGTGTGCGATCGGGTCGACGCCCAGCACCCGCAGCGCGTCGATTTCCTCGCCGGCCTGCATGGTCGCCAGTTGGGCGGCGAACGCGGCGCCCACGCGCCCGGCGAGGATCACGCCGGTCATCAGACCTGCCAGCTCGCGCACCATGCCCACCGTCACGACCTCGGCCAGGAAACCCTGGGCTCCGATGCGCCCCAGCTGCGCTCCGCCCATGTACGCCAGCATGGTGCCGACCAGCGCACAGGTCAGCAGCACGATCGGCAGCGAGCGCGGTCCGGTCTGGTCGAGTTGTTGCAGCAGTTCGGCCGCAGGCACCCGCTGGCGGCCGCGCAGCCCGCGCCACAGTGCGAGCAGCACCTCGCCGAAGAAAGCGATGGTGAGCTTGGCCTGCTGCAGCGCACCGCCCTGCGCGCGACGTGCGGGCGTCGTGGCGGCTTGGCCGGCGGCGCCGTCGCCGGCACCCGCCAGCCACAGCACATCGGTCAGGCCCGCTGGCATGCCGGCCAGATCCAGGTGCATGCCGCGCCGCTGCAACTGCGTCTGCAGGGCCCACAGCTCGGCGGCGACCGTGGCGTCCCAGCCCTGCAGTGCGTGCGCATCGATGCGCACCGGGCCGGCGTCGGCCAAGGTCGGCGGCAGCGCCGGCCAGGATCGGTGCGCCCCGCTCAGGTCGCCATGCAGGCGCAGCGTCCAGACCCCGTCCTCGCATGACCAGACGGCGGCGCCCGAGCTTGCTGGGTCAGTGGCCGCGCTGACATCGTTCACCCGGCAATGATGCCCTGTCCGCGCGCGGCGCTGCGCGGCGACGCGGGTCGCGGCGCCACGGCAGAATGCACCGGCACAACTTCGACCACGGGAGAGCACATGCTCGCAGTCATCGGCGGCACCGGCATCTACGAGCTGGCTGGCATGCAGGTGGAACAGCGCCTCGACGCCGCCACGCCCTTCGGCCTGCCCTCGGGCGAGATCGTCAAGGGCCGGCTGGGCGGGCGCGAGCTGCTGTTCCTGGCACGGCACGGTACCGGGCACAAGCTGCTGCCGCACGAGGTGAACTACCGCGCCAACATCTTTGCGCTCAAGCGCGCCGGGGCAACGCAGATTCTGGGCTTCTCGGCCGTGGGCAGCCTGGTGCAGGAGATCGCGCCCGGTGACCTGGCCATGCCCAGCCAGTATTTCGACTGGACCAAGGGCGGCCGCGCGCGCAGCTTCTCCGGCGGAGGCGTGGCCGCGCATGTGTCCACCGCCCAGCCGGCCAGCGCGAAGCTCATCGACTGGGCCGCTGGACAGGCACAGGCCATGGGCATCCGGCTGCACCGCGACGTGACCTACGCCTGCGTGGAGGGCCCGCGCCTGGGCACGCGCGCCGAGAGCCTGTTCATGCGCCAGGTCGGCTGCCAGCTGGTGGGCATGACCAACGTGCCCGAGGTCTTCCTCGCGCGCGAGGCGCAGATCTGCTATGCCACGGTGTGCATCGCCACCGACTACGACTGCTGGATGGACGACCCGGCCATGCACGTCAGCGTCAGCGCCATCTTGTCCAAGTACCGCGAGAGCCTGGACCGGGCCCGAGCGCTGCTCGACGCGCTGCTCGCCGGGCCGCTGCCCAAGGAGGAGCCCGAGATCCGCAGCGCGCTGCAGTACGCGATGCTGACGCCGGACGAGGCGCTGGGCGACGCGCAGCGCGAGTGGCTGGCGGTGCTGCGCCGCTGACTCGCCGCTGGCGGGCGCGCTGTCACAATCGCCCCCCCGATGGACCCCGCCCCGCCACCACCGCCCGCCGCGTTCACGCGCGCCCAACTGGGCTCGGCCGAGCGCGTGCTGCTGCGTGACGGCCGTTTCGCCAATGCCCGCGTGGAAAGGCTGAGCATCGACGGCGTGGAGTGGATCTTCAAGGACTTCGGCTCGCGCAGCTTTCTCGTGCGCCAGACCGTGGGCCGCTTCCTGCTCGGCCGCGAGCTGCGTGCGCTGCGTCGGCTGCAGGGCATCGACGGCATCCCGTCGGATGCCTTCCGCGTCGATGCCTTCGCGATGGCCGCACGCTTCGTGCCCGGGCGCTCGTTGGCCAGCATCAAGCAGCCGCAGGTCAGCACCGAGTACCTGCTGGCGCTGGAAGCGCTGCTGCAGCAGGTGCATGCGCGCGGCCTCGTGCACCTGGACACGCGCGGCGGCGGCAACCTGCTGCTGCGCCCAGACGGTGCGCCCGGCATCATCGATTTCCAGGCCGCGCTGTCCACGAGCTGGATGCCGCGCGCGCTACGCCAATGGTTCGAGGCCATGGACCTGAGTGGCGTGTACAAGAAGTGGCAGCGCTGGCAGCCCGACACGCTGGGCGAGCAGCGCCGCGCCAGCTTCGAGCGACTGAACCAATGGCGGCGCTGGTGGTTCCTGCGCGGTTACTTCGGGCTGAGCAAGAAGCGCCGGCCGCAGCCTCCGGCCGGACGGTGACAATAGCGCCATGAAACAGACATCGGACGGACTGTTCCAGCACCCCGGCCTGCGCAGCTTCCTGATCAAGTCGCGGCTGCCACTGTTCATTGGCGTGTTGGTGGTGCTGGCGGTGTTCGCCCGGCGCGAATGGCTGCTTGCCGGCTTCATCGTGTCGATGCTCGGCGAATTCATCCAGGTCTGGTGCTTCGCCTCGCTGGACAAGAACGCCACGCTGACCATCCGCGGGCCCTACACCATGGTGCGCAACCCGATGTACCTGGGCCGCTTCTTCATCCCGCTGGGCTTTCTGATGCTGCTGGGCCAGTGGTGGCTGCTACTGGCCTATGCGGTGGTGTACTGGATGTACATGGACGCGCGCGTGCAGCGCGAGGAGGCGCACCTGAAGCCGATCTTCGGCGCGCCCTACGAGGCCTACTGCGCGCAAGTGCGTCGCTTCGTGCCCGGCTGGCCGCAACCCGGCACCAACGTGGCCTACTGGAACTGGACGCTGTTCTCGCAGAACAACGCCGGACGCAACCTGCTGGCCACGCTGGCCGCCTGGGCGCTGATGGCCGCCTGGACGATCTGGGGGCAGCCGGCGCTGCGCGGCTGAACACCATGACCGACACCAGCGCTCGTCCCGACTTCCCCGACCGCCTGAGCGTCGATCCGCGCAGTCCGCACCACGTGGCGGCGGTGGTCGAGCACGACATCGGCATCCGCTTCAACGACAAGGAGCGCGCCGATGTCGAGGAATACTGCATCAGCGAAGGCTGGGTGCGCGTGCCCGCCGGAAAGGCCCGCGACCGCCGCGGCCAGCCGCTGCTGATCAAGCTGAAGGGCAAGGTCGAACCGTTCTACCGCTGACGGCGCACGCAACTGCACGGGCCGCACGCTACCCACAAGACCCGACTCCAGGAGACTCCCGATGAGCAGCATTCGCCTGAACCCGCTCGACGCCGCATGGATCATGACCGAGTCGCGGGCCACGCCCAACCACGTCGGCGGGCTACTGATCTTCAAGTTGCCCGAAGGCGCACCGCGCGATTTCCTGCGACTGCTGATGCGCGACTTTCGCACCTACCGCGGCTTCACCGCGCCGTGGAACCGGCGGCTGAAGTACGCCTTCAGCCTGAACCCGGTGCCCGAGTGGATCGAGGACCAGGATGTCGACCTGGAGTACCACGTGCGCCACGCTGCGCTGCCCTGGCCAGGCGGCGAGCGCGAACTGGGCGAGCTGGTCGGCCGGCTGCAGAGCACGCCGATGGATCTGAGCCGCCCGCCGTGGGAATGCACCATCATCGAAGGGCTGGAGCACGGCCGCTTCGCGCTGTTCGTCAAGATGCACCATTCGCTGATCGACGGCATCAGCGGCATGCGCATGCTGCAGGAAGGCATGTCCACCGACCCGGAGAAGAGCCTGTCCCTACCGCCCTTCTGGTCGGCAGGCGAAGGCACGCCGGCCCAAGCCAAGCGCCACGCCGCGGCACCGACGATGGCCAACGTGATGGCCGCGGCGGCACAGGCGCTGCGCGGCCAGCTGAAATCGGCGCCGCAACTGCTGGCCGCCTTCGGCAAGATCTTCCGGCGCGTCGGCGCGGGCGGCGACGGCCTGGCGGTGCCCTTCGACGCACCGCTGTCGGTGCTTAACGGGCGGGTGCGCGAGAAGCGGCGCTTCGCCACGCAGCAGTTCCCGATGGCACGGCTGCGCGCACTGGCCGACGCCGCCGGCTGCACGCTCAACGACGTGGTGCTGGCGCTGTGCGGCGGCTCGCTGCGCCGCTTCCTGCTCGAACGCGACAGCCTGCCGGCCAAGTCGCTGACCGCGGGCATCCCGGTATCGGTGCGGCCCAAGGACGACCAGGGCACCGGCAACGCGATCAGCTTCATCATTTCCACGCTGGGTACCGACATCGCGGACGCGGCCGAACGGCTGGCCGCGATCCGCGCGTCGGTACGCCATGCCAAGGCGCATGTGCAGAGCCTGCCGCGCCAGGCGATGATGCAGTACACGGTGCTGCTGATGGCGCCGACCATCGTCACGCTGCTCAGCGGTATCGGCGGGCGAACGCGGCCGATGTTCAATGTCACCATCTCCAACGTGCCGGGGCCGACGGCGCCGCTGTACTTCCGCGGCGCGCGGCTGGAGGCCATCTTCCCGGCCTCGATCGTCACCCATGGCCAAGCGCTGAACATCACCTGCCAGAGCTACGCCGGCACCATGGACTTCGGCTTCACCGGCTGCCATTCGTCGGTGCCCAGCCTGCAGAAGCTGGCGGTCTATTCGGCCGAGGCGCTGGAAGAGCTCGAAGCGGCCATCCTGCCCAAGCCGGCGCGCGCGCCGGCCAAGCGCATCGCCGCGTCCAAGCCGGTGGCCAAGAAGACGCGCAAGCCCGCCGCCCGGCTCGCCAAGGCGGCCTAGGACGCCGCGCCGCGCGCCTGGCTGGGTGTCCGGCCGAACCAGCGCCGGTAGGTGCGGCTGAAGTTGGACGTGTCCACGTAGCCCAGCCGCGCGGCGATCTCCTCCACGCTCAACCGGGTGTGCGCCAGGTACCAGGTAGCGCGCTCCTGGCGCACGGCATCGAGCAGCTGCTGGTAGGCGCTGCCCTCGTCCTTGAGGCGACGGATCAGCGTGCGCGGCGACAGGCTGAAGTAGCGCGCGGTCTGCGCCAGCGTCGGGTAGCTGCCCTCGCGGCCGAGCAGCAGCTCGCGCACGCGCTGGCGCAGCCCGGCGTCGGCCGGCGCGGCCAGCAGCCGCTCGCAGGCCTGGCAGGCCTGCTCGAAGGCCGCCGGCTCGGCGCTCATGCACGGCTGGGCCAGCAGCTCGTGGCTGAGGTGCAGCACCAGCCGCGGCGCGCCGAAGCGCAAACGGCCCAGGAACAGCCGCTCGATGTGCGGGCGCCATGCCGCCTCCGGCAGCGGCAGGTCGGCCCCCAGCGTTTCGGGCAGGCGGCCGAGCAGCGCCTCGATCAGGCGCAGCAGCGCCGCGAAGACCACGCCGAGGACGAAGTGCCGCGCCTCGTCCAGCGGCACGCGCTCGACCAGCTCCAGCGATGCGCACGGCGGCGTGTCGCGCAGACGGAAGCGCAGCGTGGCATTGCGCGTGGGCAGGTAGCGCGCCAGCGCGCCCAAAGCCTGGCGCAGGTCGCGGCTGCTGGCCGCGGCCACGCCCATCGGGCCATGCGCCGAGGCCGGCACCGCCATGCCCAGCGCCAGGCCCAGCCAGGGCCGGCCGGTGGCGCGCTCGCAGGCCACCACCAGCGAATTCACCGCCCGCTGCGTGACCAGCGTGTCGCGCGCCGCCAGCTCGGCCGACGAGCCCAGGCCGGCGGCGTGCACCACCGGCTCCGGGTCCACGCCATGACTACGCAGCGTCTGGCACAGCAGGCGCAGGTAGGTCGGGTGCACCGCCGGCGTGTCCAGCGTGGGGGCGACATCGTTCACGGGCGACGCAGGCGGCCGGAGCCTGTCACTTATTGACGATCGATTGCCCATGTTAGCGGTGACCGTGCGGCGCCGCCATCGCGACACTGCGCAGCCTGGCGACGCGACCACGCATCGGCGCACACAACCCTCGGAGACACACGATGAGCACGACTTCCGCCGCGGCCGCAGCGCCGCCCTATCGCGACCCCAAGCGCCCTGCCTGGCTGCTGTCGGCCCTGGTGCCGGCCTTCATCGGCTCGGGCGCGCTGTTGGTGCTGTGGACCGGCGACGCGCGCATGGCCTGGCTGCCGGTGATCTTTCTGTATCTGGTGGTGCCGGGGCTGGACATGCTGCTCGGCGAGGACCGCAGCAACCCGCCGGACAGCGCCGTGCCGGCGCTGGAGGCCGACCCCTACTACCGCAGGGTGACCTATGCCACCGTGCCGGTGCTGTGGCTCAGCTTCGTGGCGAACGTCTGGTTCCTGGCCACGCACGCGCTGCCGCTGCACGCGCAGTTGGCGCTGGTGCTGGCGGCCGGCGTGGCCGGCGGCTTCGGCATCAACTTGGGCCACGAGCTCGGCCACAAGAACACGAAGCTGGAACGCTGGCTGGCGAAGATCATCCTCGCGCCCACCGGCTACGGCCACTTCTTCATCGAGCACAACCGCGGCCACCACCGCGATGTGGCCACGCCAGCCGACCCGGCCAGCTCGCGCATGGGCGAGACGATCTACGGCTTCGTGCGGCGCGAGATGCCCGGCGCCTGGAAGCGCGCCTGGCAGATCGAAGTCGATCGCCTGGGCCGCTGCGGCCAGCCGGTGCCGTCGCTGCACAACGAGGTGCTGCAGCCGCTGCTGATTACCCTTGTGCTGTGGGCCGCGCTGGTGGCCTGGCTGGGCTTCGGCGCGCTGCCCTACATGCTGGCCATTGCCTTCTGGGCCAACTTCCAGCTCAGCTCGGCCAACTACATCGAGCACTATGGGCTGCTGCGCCAGCTGCGTGCGCCGGGCCGCTACGAGATCTGCCAGCCGCGCCATTCGTGGAACAGCAACCACCTGTTCTCGAACTGGATCGTCTTCCACCTGCAACGCCATTCCGACCATCATGCGCACCCGACGCGGCGCTACCAGTCGCTGCGCCATTTCGACAACCTGCCGCAGCTGCCCAACGGCTACATCGGCATGTTCCTGGCGTGCTACATCCCGCCGCTGTGGTTCCGCCTGATGGACCGGCGCGTCGTCGCCTGGGCCGACGGCGATGCGTCGCGCATCCACTTCCAGCCCGGCCGCCGCGACGCGCTGGTGCGCCGCCATGGAATGCATGACAGCACGGAGGCGGCATGAGCCACAGCTACCGCTGCCCCGAGTGCGCCTACCTCTACGACGAGGCGCTGGGCGACCGCCATGAAGGCCTGAAGCCGGGCACGCCCTGGTCGACCCTGCCCGAGGACTTCGCTTGCCCAGGCTGCGCGGTGCGCACGCGCGACGATTTCGAGCGGGTGGACGCAGCGCCAGAGAAGTAGATCCCGCGCTGCAGCGACACCGCGGCGTTCAGTCCAGCGACACCTCGGTACGCACCGCGCCAGCGCGGTCGGCCACGGCGCTCAGGCCGAGCCGCGCACCGCGCGGGCCGCGCACGATCCATTCGGCCACCGCGCGGTCGGCGGTGATGCCCGGGTTGGGCAGGAAGGCCTGCATCGAGGTCTTCGGTGCATGGCCTTCGAGTTGCGGGCCGACGATGCGCTCCACGCCGCTGACCAGACTCAGGCCCGGCGGCAGGTGGATGTTGAAGACCACACCGCGCGCGGTCTTGCGCTCCAGCGCGCGCTTGCTGATGTAGGCCGGCAGGTAGCCGGCATTGGCCACCGCGAAGCGCACACGCCAGGTGTCCTCGCCCAAGGCACGCACCTCCGTGCGCAGCACTTCAAGCTTGGGCAGCGACAGCGCGATCTGGGTCATCCAGCCCGGGAAGCGCGCAGCCTCACGCTCGCGCAGCGCCGGCGGCGGGTTGCGCCAGTAGTTCATCTTGTCCCAGCCGCCCAGCTCCACCGCGCCCAGCTGCGGGTGCTCGAACGCATACCAGTCGACGTGCGCCTGGCCGCCGCACTGCTCGTCGCTCCACTTCAGCAGCTTCAGGTCGTCTTCCGGCGGGTGCTCGCGGTACCAGTGGATCCAGTCGTAGTCGGTGATGCCGGCCTCGCGGTTGGGCGCCCACAGCTCCACCGTCCAGAACAGTGCGCCGAGGTGCTCGTAGATCCAGTCCTGCGTGCCGGTGACGACCTCCTTCGGGTGGTACTTGAAGTCATGGAAGGTGCTGATCGCCGGGTACCCGCTGAGCTGGGTGCCGAGTTCGCTCAGGCGCTTGTAGATCCACAGGTCCTCGGGCGTCATGTCGTCGTCGCTCTGCGTACCCATCGGCCGCAGGATCACGCCGCTGTGGGTGTGGAAGCTGATGGCCGCGCCGATGTTCGGGTGCTTGACGATAAAGTCGACCATGGCCCGCACCTCGGGCTCGCTGGTCGGGTACGGGCCGGCACCGGTCTGCTCGAACTGCTGTCGCCAGTAGGCCGGGAAGTTGCGGTTCAGGTCCAGGCCTTCGCGGTCCGGGTTGGTCTTGATGCTCAGGCCGTCGTAGTTCTTCAGCAAGCCTTCGGGCATGACGCGGAAGTACTCGCCGCCGAAGTCGCCGGGCTCGCGCGGCACCAGCAGCCGCGGTTCCTGCGCATGCTTCTTCCAGCCGCCGTGCGGGTCGGCGATGCGCATCGACAGCACGCGGCCGTCGCCGTCGATGTCTTCGGCCGTCAGGCCGTCGACATGCGGCTCGTCGAAGGGATAGGGCCGCGTAGCGCTGCGGATGTGCCGCGGCCGGTCGGCCAGCGCCAGCTCGGCACCGTCGGGGTTGAGGCGCGGCACGATGTACACGGTGCGCGTGTCCAGCAGCTGCGTCACCTGGCGGCCGACCTCGTCGCTGCCGCCGTAGTGGCTGACCAGGTGGTGCAGCCAGTACAGGCAGGCGGTGCTGGCGGTCAGCTCGGCGGCGTGGATGTTGCCGTCGACCCAGAAGGCCGGCTTGTCGGTGTCGGCGCCGGTGTTGCTGTGGGTCAGCGCGGCCAGCCAGATGTCGCGGCCCTCAAAGCTCTTGCCGATGGAGTGCAGCGCCACCAGGTCGGGCCGCGCCTGCGCATAGTCGGCCAGCAGGCGCGTCAGTTCGGGGTAGCGGTAGAACTGGTCGAAGCGGGGGACGGGGAAATCGGGCATTGTGGCTCGCGCAGCACGGGGCGTGGACCCATTGTGCCCGGCCCTCCGGCCACTGCATGCCCCGGGGTTCGGGGGGCACGCCATCGACACCACGGCTTGCGAACCCGCCCTCAGAAGCCCCAGAACAGCGAAGCCTGCAAAGTGCTCCAGGGCCGCGCGGCGCCCTGCGTCTGCGCCTGGATCACATTGCCCGGCCAGGCCATGCCGGCAATGCCCAGGAAGAACAGCTGCTTCGAGATCGCCCAGCGCACGATCAGGTCCAGTTCGTTGCCGTAGGTGCTCTGCCCCGTCGGCAGCGGCATGTCGGCCCACAGGTGGTAGTAGTCGAGCGTGAAGTTCAGGCGTGGGTCGGGCCCGGCGTTCAGGCGCACACGGTGCGAGTTCAGGTTGCTGTTGGTCACCACCTTCTTGAAGCTGATGCCTTGAGCCCATTCGTCCAGCCCGCTGGACAGCGGCGCGTCGAAGGCCTCGCGCGTGGCCGTGTCGGGCCGGTCGCCGCTGAAGCTGGCATAGCGG